>Ga0196971_1000016_pt1 | contig 284789 bp, 198 predicted proteins | sample S1v_1013CmetaG_FD_148660 | JGI IMG/M metagenome (GOLD analysis project Ga0196971, IMG submission 148660) | Soil microbial communities from Anza Borrego desert, Southern California, United States - S1+v_10-13C | ecosystem: Environmental > Terrestrial > Soil > Desert | place: USA: California...
TATTGCCTGGTAGCTTCTTTGAATTCATCAAAATTATTATTAATTTTTTTTAAGAATAATAATTTGCCCGTTCTGTCATAAATAACAGCAACATGGCTTTTATCATGCAGATCAACTCCACACAAATTTTTGCTTCTATTTTAGCGTACTCCATTTTGGTTCTCCTTGTTTTTTGTTTTTGTGTTAGTTCAAAATATAAATTACAAAAAATGGGAGAACCTTTTAATCAAATATCACGGGTTCGCTGGTACGAACACACAGCCTGCCCCGCTGCTATAAAAAATATTCTATAGCGGGAGATCAGACGGATCTTCGCGGATTAGAACAAAAAGCTATTTGTCTTCAATAATCAATATTCAATATTCATTATTCAATTAAGATCCGGTTCCGGGCGGCCTGTATGTTAAAGTTTGTGCTTTCTTCAACATTTCGATTGTTTCTTCAACTGTGAGCAGGACCGTTGTCTCTGCTGAGCTTAAAGCACCACCGGAGGAGATACCGACGGAGAAAGCTGCAGCTGAAATATTATCCGGTGCTTCGATCATGCAGAATCCATCGTTCTGACCGAAAGCATACCAGAAGCCAAGCAGTTTCCCGCCTGCTTTTTCAACAACTTCCATTGCGACTTTACGGCGGTCTTCAGGATTTTTAATCATTCTGCTCCAGGCCTCAGGTGTATAACTGAAACGAAAAAGATATAACGGCATGTGAACCTCACTAAATGTGTCTGTATTAAAATATTCACAGGTAGAAACCTGTGTTACAAATATTTCACAGGTTAAAAACCTGTGCTACAAAGAGGGGAAGCTAATTCATATTATTTTTGATTTCAGCTGCTGGTATTCTTCTTCTGTTATTTTTCCCTGCTGCCTCATTTCTATTAATCTTTCCAGATCTGAAACCCTGTTATTAACCGAAGTTGAACTTCTTGAAGAGAATTCCTCTTTCAGGCCGGAGATACTTTTTTGAATATTATAATCCGGATTTCTATACAGCCAGGCGACTGCAGTGATTCCCAGAGCGGAAATAAGCGCCAGATAAATTCCGATACCGTAACCGGCATCAACAATCCCAAATCCTTCACCGAACTCATTTGAAATTGTTCCAAAAGAAATTATCGTAAAAAGTAAAGCAATAACTCCTGCAGCAATCGCAGCTAACCACATTTTGCTGTCAAGAGTTTTAGATTGATCGCCTGTTAAGGCAACAATTATAGCGGCGGCGAAAGTAAGAAATACAACAATTCCCGTCCCGCGAAATCCGCTGAGACTGTTACTCATGCCCATCATAGATACTGAAATCCATGGAAGAAATACTGAGATGACGCCCAAAGCTCCTGCAATCAGCATCAACTTCCGCTGAATATTGATAGCCTGAAAGTTCATTGAACGGTTCCTTTCTGGTAGTTTAAAAAATGAAGGTGTGTATATTATAAGTAAGTCTTTTTAAGATAAGTGTCAATCGGAAGCCGGAGATCGGAGATCAGAAATCATAAAAATTGAGTATCATAAAATAATTGATTATTAGCATGACTATGCTTAAAATGCTTACATAAATTTAGTCTCACCTGTAGAGGAAATCTGCCATGAAATATTTAAATGCAAGTTTTGTCATCCTCTGTTTAATTCAAATCAGCTGTTCCAGAGATCCTCTCCAAAGCTCTCCAGGTAAGGGTAATGGACGGTAATTTCACAAACCAACACCGGAATGGATGCCATCTTTTTTGTTAATGATAAATATGGATGGATTGCGGGAGACGATGGTATATTAAAGTACACGTCCGACGGTGGATATCATTGGACTGATCAGGTGACCGGAACCAGCTCTGATCTTACATCAATTTATTTTATTAATGAGAAGTCCGGTTTTATTTCAGGAGCGAATCTCATGACTTTAAACTATTTAAAAATCTTATTGATTTCCCCTTCAGCATAATTTGGAATCTGTACTGGAATTTTTATTCTGAATGTTGTACCTAAGTTTATTGTACTTTCAAAACTGATTTCACCTTTTAATATCTCTAAACATCTTTTAACAATATTTAATCCCAAACCTGTTCCCTGTACTCCTACTGAATTGCTGGATCTGTAGAAAGGCTCAAAAATCAATTTACTTTCATTCTCAGGTATGCCTATTCCCTGATCGCTTACATCTATTACCATGTTCTCATTATCATTACCCAATTTTACTTCTATCTTCCCGCCGTTTGGACTATATTTTATAGCGTTAGTAATTAAATTAATTATTATCTGATGCAGAAGTTTCTTATCTATTATTATTTCTTCCTTTTCGCACTCATTGATTATCAGAAGTATATGTGTCCTCTTTAATAACGGTCTTACTTCCTCATTATAATCTTTAAGTATCTCATGAAGCTTTACGGGTCCGGGATTATTCATCAATACCTCCCTATCTGACCTGCTTATTGTTAATACGTCGTCAAGCAATTGGGTCAGATATTTGACCGTAGAACCGATTCTTGAATAATGCTCGTTAATTTTAACTTCACTCCATTTCGCGGAGTACCTCTGAATAGACTGGGCTGATGATAGTAATGCTGCTAAAGGTGTGCGGAATTCATGAGATACCGTAGCTATGAATTTGTTCTTCAATTCATTTAATTCCTTTTCTTTCGACAACGAATTTTTTAATTGTTCTTCAAGCTCCTTTTCTTTTTCGAGCTGCTCCAGCAGATTATTATTAAGTTTGTCGAGCTCTTCCGTTCTCTGTTTTACCAGCATTTCCAACTGTTCACGGTAATTTTGTAATTCCTTTTCCGTTTTCTTTTTCTCCGTAACATCATGAACTATTGAGTGGAGAAAATCCTTTCCGGCTATTTCTATTTTACTGCTGAATACTTCTACATCCCTTACTGTTCCGTTTTTAAGTCTATGTCTGAATTCAAAATAATTCTGCAGCTTTGCTCTTACTTTTGCCATTTCCTTTTTTACCATTACCTCGGGAAGTGTATTAATATCCTGAATTCTCATACTTTTCAATTCATCCTTTGACCATCCATAATATTCGGCTGCTTTATCATTTGCGTCTATTATATTTCCTGTATTGGGATCTGTTATTAATTTAACTGCTGAGTGATTCTCAAATAAGCGCCGGAACTTCTCTTCGCTTTCTTTTAATTTTAATTCCTGTTTTTTATTTTCTGTAATATCAAGAGCTGTGAATGTAACCCCCTTCTCTAAATCATTTGTATCTATTGGAGTAGATCCAAGTAATATGATCCTGATTTCTCCGCTTCTGGTCTTCCATTTTGTTTCTACAATGCCTGTCCCTGATTTTGCTATCATTCTGTATTTTTCTCTCCCTACATATTCAAACTCTTCCTGTGTGGCATACACCATTCTTGATTTTTTCCCTATCATCTCTTCCCGGGTATAACCTGTGATCTTACATACCTCCGGATTTACGTCCACAAAAATTCGGTTTACTACAACACCTATTCCGACAGGAGCGACTCTGAATATACTGCTTAACATTTTTTCGGATTGTCTTACTGCCTCCTCTGCTTTTTTCCTCTCGGTGATTACTTCTGTATAGATAATTATTCCACCTATCGAAGCGTCTGACTCATACCAGGGTCTGCACTCCCATCTAGTCCATTCTATGCTCCCATCCGCTCTTACATATGGATCATCTTCTGCGCTTGAGATTATTCCCTGCAAAGCTTTTTGATGTACCTTCCGCCATTCTTCGGGAAGATCTGGAAACACCTCATAGTGATGCTTTCCTATAATTTCCTCTTCTTTAACATTATACTCCTGCAGATATCTTTTACTTACATAGATATACCGCAGATCTCTGTCATGCACAGCCACAGCGCTTCTGTTATGCTCTATAATATATTGCATTAGTCTGTGCAAATGCTTTAATTGCTCATCAGCCGTCTTCCTTTGGCTTATATCCCTTATAAATACGACCATTCCTTTTTGACTTTTATAATTAGTAGGCTCTCCGGTGATTTCTACCCAAAACTGATTGCCTTTCAGACTTATTATTATTGTTTCTATAAGTTTATTTCTGAAATCTTCTTCTAATATTGATCCATTCCCGTTACTGGATTTAGTTTGCAGGATTGATATGAATCGTTCATTTATCGGCTTGCCTATCAACTCACTTGCGTTGTCAGCTTCGAAAAGTTTTAATGCAGGTGGATTTAAGTAAACGAACTTATTGTCAATACATATGAATATCGGTTCAGGAGCTCCTTCCACTATTGATCTGAATCTCGCTTCGCTTTCACTTAGTTCCTTCTGCCTTTTCCTTTCCTGAGATTGATCCCGAAATACTAAAACAACTCCTTTAATTTCTGCTTTGCTATTTTTAATCGGTGCGGCGCTGTCGGCTATTGGTATACGCTCGCCGTTTCTGGAAATTAAATATGTGTGGTTTGCGAGCTCTACAATTCTATTTTCTTTTAGTGCTACGTCCACTGGGCATTCTACTTTATTTCCGGTTATTTCATTCTCTAATCTCAGCACCTCTGATACCGACTGTCCTATTGCGTCTGATTCGGTATAGCCTGTTAATTTCACTGCTATGGGATTTATAGATGTGATCTTCCCTTGAATGTCTGTTGTGATAATTGCATCTCCAATACTCAGGATTGTCGTCTGAAACAAATTTCTCTCTTCTTTTATTATATCTATGTAATTAACGTTTTCCATTTGGTCGCTTAATATTTTTCCTATTATCAAAGTTATTAGCGGGAAAAATAGAATTACTGTCAGTGCAATATTCTGAAAAGTGTCTTTTGCCAGTTCTGCAGGTAATGTTCCCATCAGCATAAGCATTGCTATGCTGTTTATTCCCCCGATTGAATAAAACGTCAATTTTCTTACTTTTATTTTACCTCTCATCCTTAAAGTATAATATATTAATCCTGTTCCGTAGGCCATTATTATTAATAATACACCGGTTATTACACCCACGCTGCCGTAAATAATTCTAGATATAATTCCTATTATTGAACTTATTAATCCGGTTGTGGGACCGAATAGAAAGGTTGCAAGACTTATTACGATGACTCTGCCGTCAATTAACACTCCCTTGTTAAGAATCAGCGGATTAATCATTCCAATGATTACTACAATACCAAAAAATAAACCTTGTAATACCTGACCGGTAAACTTTCGCTGGGTGTATTTTGCGGGAATAAATCCTGAGAAAGCACATAATGCCACCAGAATAGCTACATTATGGAGTAATTCAATTAAAATCATATTTTGAACACCTTAAATTAACTCGGAATATTAATTGTTATGCTAACCAGAATTTACAAATTTTATTGATACTCGTTATAGTTATGAGACAACACAAAGTTACTGCTTAGTAATCATTTTCAGAATCCTGATTCGTGCAAATTTATATAATTTTCCGGCAAAGATGAACTTTTCTTTATTACACTTCAAATGAATAATTAAACTCGGACGAATGAACATCAGCACGAGGAAATTGATTTTATAATTGTATTATTTATGTGAAATACACTGACGACCGGGAGTACACATGATATGGTGACGTATAAAAATATGTAATGGTTTAGGTAACTAATTCAGTAATGATAATTCCTTAATGTTCCTAAGCAGCAGTATGGAAAATATAATTGAGATAATAGCTATGGATGGAATTATAAAAATTACCGGAACCACATTTGAACCTGCGGCTGCCATGAACAATAGTTTTGAGACAAGAGCCACCATAAGTAATGTAAGGAAGATCATGTACACCGGAGTAAAAAGGTAACCATAAATATTTTTCTTTATCACAAGGTAACCGGATATAAATGCCATCGGGAGAAATATTCCAAGATCGAATCCCTGAACAATAAGCGTCGTATAATGTTCAACCTGTATGGGAATAATAGAACCATTTATTAAAGGTGGTACAATTACACTAAGCCACAGGAGTGCTATCAGGCAGGCATTTACAATTAGAAATATGCCTCCATATTTAAATAGTCCATGTGACCGGAAACTTTGTTCTACTTCAGAAATGTTGAAGGAAAATAGGGTAAGCAACAAAGCATACAGTGAAGTGCCTAGAAGAAAAACATAAACCAGAAACATTTTATTATACATGCCCATTGAAGTATAAAACAAATACGTAAGCATAAAGTATAACAGCACACCCGAAAGAAGAAGGCGTCCTTTCAGGGAATTTTTTACGGCGAGTAAAAGCGCAATGATTAGTATAGGCACACCGATAAATGCGGTGACATAATCCTGAGCAATACCCTGAACGGCAACCTCTGCTGACATGTCCTTATATAGTCCCCTGCCGTAAATGAGTACAGTTTCCCCGCGGATACTTTTATATTCATACTGACCGGGACCATCGGTTTCGAGAATACCGAAAGAACATGCAACTGATGCGGCAAGAGCAATTAAGATACACAGGAGGGTAATTATTTTTTTATTCTTCATGGCACCAGTCATTATTAAAGCAGATCGAAAAATAAGATCTTTTCCATTTACTGCAAAACGGCTGAACCCTCAAATCGATTTAAAGAGAATATTTCTTTATTTTAGCCAAACATTTTACTCTAACAGATAAAAACTAAATTCCTGTATGGATACCAAACGAATTCTTATAATAGAAGATGATCAGATTCTTCTGAAAAATATAAAAGAAATTCTGGAAGAGGAAGGATATATTGTTCGGACGGAATCCGACGGACAAAATGGATTAAAAACTGCGTTCGACTGGATACCCGATCTAATTATCTGCGATATTTCCATACCTTATAAAAATGGTTATGAGGTATTAGGTGAACTTGTTAACTCTGATAAGGTAAAGGCGGTTCCATTTATTTTTTTGACTGCAAAAGTTGAAAAAGAGGACATCAGAAAAGGAATGCAGCTGGGAGCGGATGATTATATCTTTAAACCTTTTGATTTAAATGATCTGCTTAACTCTATTAAGATGAGAATTGAAAAGGTAAAACATAGGTTAACCGTTTCGAATGAGAATAAAACATATCAGATGGCTGATAAGCTGATGATAAAAATTGGTAGTAACATGCATTTCTGCGAAGTAAAAGATCTGAAATATCTTAAGGCCAGAAACCCGTATGTATTGTTAAAGTTTGATAACGGGAAAAATTCAATGCAAAGACAAACTTTGGATCAATGGGAATTGCAGCTTCCAACCAGGCACTTTTTACGAATTCACAGATCAACTATAATTAATGTAGAATTCATTAATAAAATTCAAAAATCAGGCGCGTCATATATTATACATTTAAAAGGAGAAGAAGAACCATTCATGGTCAGTAAAAGATATGGTTCCAAAATTAAAGAAAATCTATCATAATCACCAGTTCCACATCAATTCAAACCCGGTGCAAATAAGTTCAGCGACAATTCTTTAAAGGCTTGAATTTAGCAAACACAATCCCGCTTAGTTACATAAATAGCCCGTTTAATACATATTTTCTGTAGATAGTCGTAAATTTCCCGATAATTGAAATAGTCAAAACGGGATTTAACTATTATGTATAAAATTCTGGTTATTGAAGACGATTTTAATCTTAGAAAGAATATCTGCGAAATATTATCTGTTGAAGAATATGAAGTAGAATGTGCGGAAAACGGTATATCAGGATTACACAAGGCACAAAATGTTTTGCCGGATTTGATTATAAGTGACATTATGATGCCAGAAATGAATGGATTTGAAGTTCTGGATAATCTTATGAAAGATCCAGAAACGGCATCTATTCCATTTCTCTTTTTGACCGCTAAAGCAGAACCGGAAAATGTCAGAAAGGGAATGAAAACAGGTGCGGATGATTATCTGATTAAACCTTTTAATATTGATGACCTTTTAGCTGCTATTCAGGTAAGACTTAAGAAGAAAGAAATAAACGATCAGAAGATTAAACTGATGCAGGACCAAATAAGTCTTAAGGTCCCACACGAATTGAGAACTCCCCTTGTCCCGATATTAGGTTATGCAGAATTGATGCATGATGAAGATGATATAACTCAGATCAGAGAAATGGCAAAGATTATAAGGAAATCCGGAAAGACATTACATAACAGGATTGAAAAATTTCTGTTGTATAAGGATCTGATCATCAAAGAAAATGATCATTCCTTAACTGAAAAAGATAATGAACCAACCCTGTTTTCCTACAATCTGACGGCCAGTATAATATCAGAACTATCGAAAGAACTTAAACCAGAAAGAATAAAAATCAATGTTGAAAGCTGCTCAATACCAATGAATGAAAAATATTTAGGGACTGTTATTTTGGAGTTAACCGAGAACAGTTTAAAATATTCAGGAGAAGACGATCAAATTATTCTACATGGATGTAAAGAGGGCAATTATGTGATTACTGTTACAGATCCGGGCAGGGGTATGGATGAAAAAGAGATTAACGATATAAGTGCATTCAGAAAATTTGGTGAGAACAGGTTTTCCGAAACAGGGTTGGGATTAGGTTTATCTATAGTCAGAAAGATTGCAGATCTATACAATTGTAAATTCCTGATTACTAGTGAAAAAAATAGGTACACATCATGCGTAATCAGTATTCCATTATAATCAACTTAAAATTAAAATAATTTCGAGGGGAAAATGTTAGCTAAATTTAAAATTGGAACAAGACTTATTAGTGGGTTTTCTGTTGCTTTAGCAGGTTTAATCATAATTGCAATTGTGGGAATTATGGGTTTATCTTCAGTTTCTCATAATGTTGACATACTTGTACAAGACAGGTTTCCTAAAACCATATGGGCAAACGATATAATAGACCAGCTGAATGTTAATGCACGCGTACTTAGAAATATAGTTCTTTCAAATGATGAAGCAATAATAAAAAAGGAGATGGACCGGCTTCCTGAAGTAAAAGCTATTATCGATTCGCGTTTAGATTCTCTTAAGAGAACTGAGAAATCTCCCAGAGGAACTGAACTTATAAAGAAACTGGAGGAGGTAAGAAAGGAATACTATGGTGTACGTCAAATCTATTTAGATTATGTAATTTCAGGACAAAAAGAGAAAGCCATCCCCATGTTGTTTGCTGAAATGAGGGATGTGCAGAATCAGTATTTTGATGCAATAAATTCGCTTATTCAATACCAGAATGAATCTGTTCATCAGGCCGGCATAGAAACTCATGAAACCAATAGTTCCGCAACAACATTTGTTTTAAGCATTTCAGCAATGATGTTATTGTTTGTTTTTGCTGGTGCAAACCTGATAACCAGGAGTATAATAAAACCAATCGCCCTTTTAAATTCTGCATCCCATAGAGTAACCAATGGAGAACTTGGGGTGAATGTTGACATAAAATCCAAGGACGAAACAGGTGTTCTTGCCGCATCATTTAATGTTATGTCAGATAAAATTACTCAGACCATGAACGATCTGGATGGTGTTCCGGCTCCCTTAATGATGGTTGATCAGGATTTCAATATAACCTATTTTAACAAGGCAGCAGCTAACGTTGCAGGAGTTGACCAGAAAAGCTGTATCAATAAAAAATGTTATGATCTATTTAAAACGGAGCATTGCAGAACTTCCAATTGTGCAACGCACCGGGCAATGCTCACAAGAACTGCCCAGGTTTCAGAAACAATTGCAAGACCTCAGGGCAAAAGCATTCCGATAGCATACGCAGCTAAACCGAACATAGATAAAAATGGAAATATAATCGGTGCTCTGGAATTTGTTACTGATCTGACAAAAGCGAAAGAATATGAAAATTATTTAGATAAGAATGCACAGATATTGCTCCAGGAGATGGAAAAGCTTGCAGCAGGCGATCTGACTGTAAAAGTAACTGCAGATAATGAAAATGATATTGTAGGAAAATTATTTTCTGGATTTAATGAGGTTATAGGAAATCTCAGAAGTATAATTCTGAATGTTTCTAACGCAGTTGAAGCAACTGCAAGTGCAACGGCGCAAATATCATCAAGTTCAGAAGAGATGGCAGCAGGAGCACAGGAGCAGACTTCACAAACATCTGAAATTGCGAGTGCTATTGAGCAAATGACTACTACCATATTACAGACTACCAGAAATGCTTCATCTGCAGTTGAACAATCCAGAAAAGCCGGTTTTGCAGCTGAGGAAGGTGGAAATGTAATAAAACAAACTATTAACGGTATGAATCGTATTGCTGAAGTAGTAAAAAATGCTGCTAAAACTGTAACTGAACTCGGGGCGAGCAGTGTACAAATAGGCAGTATAATTCAGGTTATAGATGATATTGCAGATCAAACAAATCTGCTTGCGTTGAATGCTGCAATAGAAGCAGCACGCGCAGGAGAACAAGGAAGAGGATTCGCAGTTGTTGCAGACGAGGTTAGAAAATTAGCTGAGAGAACAACCAAAGCAACAAAAGAGATTGGCGAAATGATTAAGAAGATACAGAATGAGACAAATGGCGCAGTGAAATCGATGGAAGTAGGTACTGAAGAAGTTGAAAAGGGTATTCAGTTTGCAAAAAAATCAAATGAATCCCTGAATGAAATCATACTCAGTTCTAACGGAGTAGTAGATGTTATTAACCAAGTGGCAGCCGCCAGTGAGGAGCAGTCCAGTGCGGCAGAACAAATATCCAAATCAATTGAAGGTATAAGCAGTGTTACCCACCAGGCGGCTGCAGGAATTGAACAGATTGCGCGGGCAGCCGAAGATCTTAACTCTCTCACAGTAAATCTGCAGAAAGTTGTGGGACAGTTTCAATTGGACAAAATCAGCGGCTATCAATCTAAAGATAAAAAACAAATGTATCAGCGTGTGAGCTGAGTACGGAAATAGATAAGAAAAATATTCAGGGATTTTGTAAATCCCAAGTAAAATAGGAAACCTCCAGGGCTTAACGAAAACCCTGGAGGTTTGAAATTTAATGTGCGTGGATCCCGGTCAGTTTTCTTACGGCCGCGAACTTTGCGGCGGCAAGAGTTTCACGGTTTACTTTTTCGGTAATTCTGCCGCGTGTAATATCCTCAATAGTCAGATACCCGTTCATAATAAGAAGCTGAAGCACCATATTATTAAGAATGGTATCTGTACTGTAACCTTCAGCGATATAGAGTTTTTCAATATCTTCATAGAATTCATCAGCGAATTCAGGATTGCTGGGCAGACTCATAAGCTGTTCATATGTTTCGCTGGCTGAGTTCAGCTCAATGTTGATATTCGGAGTTACAAGCAGAGGACTGAATTCTTTTTCTTCATTAAGTTGCTGGAAACCCTTTATGCCTGAAAGATCAACAGGAGTACAGCGGTCATCAATGCGCACGAACTTTGCCTTCTTCATCTGTTCCATTTGATAAAGTACAAAGTTATATCTGCAGACTTCACTGTTATGTTTATGTCCATTGAATATATGACTGTATTTATCATAAACAAGCTGCTGTACCTGATTCTTTTTGTCATTTAAATCGCTTCTGAAAATACGCACTTCCTGTATCATGGTTCTCATATCCTCAGCTGCAGCCTGAGGACCGGTAATTTCTTTTCCTTTTCTGCCGAGATCAGTAGATAGAATTCCCAGCTTTATCTTTCTGCCATTACCAGACGCATCCGGACCTCCTGACAATATTTCAATGAGATGCTTACGCGATTCCAGTTGTCCCTCTTCAGCAAGGAACGGCTGTCCGGCCGGAGTGCTTGCCAGCGAGTTGAATATGCTGTTAAAGATCTCTTTATCAAGCAGCACTTCGGTTTTATGTTCAGAACCGTCGCCATCCGCTGCACCGGGTGTAAATACCGCGCCTGCAAGGAATCGGTTCTTTATAATATCAAAATGAACCTTTGTGATTTTGTATGAACCTTTTTTATCTTTGAACTTTTTACCGGAGAAAATCTTATTAACCACATCCTCGATATCAATCTTATCGATCATCTTATAGGAAGCGGCAAGATAATACTTTTTGGTAAAGTCATCCATTTCCCAGTTGATTACATCATCGATATAGTTGCCGTGCTTATCAAGCACATCAACAATATTCTTATCACCGCTGTAGCGGAGCAGGGTTCTCTGGAGATGCGGGTTATCAGAGCTTGTTGCCTTTTCCCTTCTCTCACCGTGAGAGTCGCGGTACAGTAAAAAGTTTTCCGGATTCTGATAGCGTGTTATTCCCGCTTCAGCGCGCGCAAAGTTACTGGCGGTAAGCATAATATCTATTTTAAACGGCATGCTTATATCGCATAAACCGCTTATTGTACTGCGCCAGTTAAGATCATCAACATTACTGTCGGCTGCCTTCGCAAATAATGAATAATAATATTTGATGAAGTCAGGATCGAAATCCGTTACACGTGAGAAGTCGCCCTGTTCGGTACCAACGCCATAAAGGTTTCCGTTGTCATCAGGGAAAATATAGAACATATCTCCGGCGATCATTTTAATTGACCGTATACCGGGCAGATCTTTTCTAAGCCACTTCAGCATCATAGCAGCGAGCATTTCTGATTTACCGACACCGCTGTCGCCGCTGATCTGAATGACAAACAGACTGCCGTCTTCTTCCTCTACTGCAAAAAGAGAACCATGTATCGGCACGCCTCCCATTTCCTTTACTTTCTCATTCATCATTGAAAGCCAGGGTTTCTTGATATTGCCGAAATAGTCAACTTCTTTTTTAAGCGGTGTAACAAGTGTCTTGATGTTGCCGTTTGGACCTTTAAGATCGAAGTAACCTATCTGAGGAAATGATATTACCTTTTCAGGGGCGCCATAGAATAAAATTACATCGGGAACAAATTTCTTTATATCATCAAGACTGATCTCGTCTGCCTGTATGAGGCGGTAATGATCAGTGAGATACTTAATATAACTTTTCTGAATTACATAAAGCACTTTAACTAATCCGTGCTTAACAATCTTGCAGCGGTAGTCATTTTCATCCATGTTCCCGATGAATTTTTCCATTCTTCTGCCGAAGAATACTGAAGCAGGTTTAATATCCATGCTCTTGATATATTCATGAGGTTCAGAGTAATCCCTTTCATCTTTGCCGTTCAGAGGTCTGTCGGCTTTATGGAACGGATATATTCTTTTCTTTGCATCTGTGGCAATTCTTGTTCTTGTCTGAACTGTCTGCTCGATGCCAATAACACCGCATTTAGACATAACAGTATTGATCCAGTTCAGGGATTCATCAAGGCCGTTCTCCATTTCGAAATCTTTATGTATGGTGATACCATGCTGAACCATTTCATTGATGCTGGAATTCTGTTTCCTGAACATTGTTTCAACCAGCTTAATGAGTGTATAATTATACCGCTCATAGTATTCGGTAGATTTTGTTTTATTTATAAGTTCAATTAAGAATAATACAACCCGCCGGACTTCGGAATGCAGTTTATCCTGGGTAATTTTCATACTCTCAGCTAATTGGATCTTCTGAAGTATTTCATTCAGTTCATTCCGCAGAATACTAAAGATATATTCTTCAGTTAATAATTTTGCTTCAACATCGTCCCTGCTTCTCAAAGCTGTCTCATGAGTATTCAATCTGGCTTTCAAAGTATCCATGAAGGCATAATCTCTTTCAAGCAGATACATTCTGCTCAGTTTTTCTGACAAGCTTAAATTCTCTGCCAGAACAAATGAACGTAAACTTTCAGCGAGATATCCGTGAGCTTTAGATCTTAAGTTTTCAGGAACATAATCCAGTGAATCGAGCGTAAATTCATCAAGATAAGATGGAACATTAATTTCCTTTATAACTTTACCGATAATCTCCTCTGCTTTCTCAACGGCAGAATGTATCAGTTCTTTAATTGCCGGTTCAGTGCCAACCTGTGCAAAAGGAAGATTGAAATGAAGAAGCAGTTCCTCTATGTTCTTTCTTAAAATTCTGTTTGTCCCTTCCAGTTTTGCTTTATCACCAGCAATATCTTCTGACGCATTGAGCGCAAGTATCTTTACTTTGGAATCTGAGAAGAGCAGCCTTTCCATTTCGATGAGTATTTCAGTCATAATGTTCTTCTCATCAGGATCATCGAGCACATAGCTGTTGGGCTGAAACTCAATCTTATTCCTGACGTACTTCAGAATGGCCGCCTTACCGTATTTAGCCAGTACAATATTTATATCCAGATTCTTCAATGCGGGAATATTTTTATAAATCTGAGGCAGCAGGTTCTCATATATCTTTGTAAAAGCTTTACTGCTAATGAAACTGATAAGATCAAGACAGCTTCCGATATTCTCATAAAATTCGAACACAGAATTATTAGAATCCTTAATCGTATTAATTGTGAGTCCGGAATCCTTCGGGAACGAATGATATAATGTCTGGATATTACTGATAGTAAGATTGTTCTTGGAAATCTTTTTCAGGTTTTTAATTACATTAAAATCACTCAGTACCTTATCGACAAATTCAATATCTGATGAAGTTCTGAATATTTCATCCAGAATATCCTCTGAGCGTTTATCTTTATTCGCAGGATTTACCTTAGCGTTATAGAATAACTTCCAGAATTTGAGAACAATACGCAGAGAGTTTTCAAATTCCTTTGCAAAGACTTCGTAACTCTGATCAGAGCCTTCGATATAGCCGCCGAGAGAAAATCTGAGGAATCCGGTTTGATATGGAAGCACAGAAATGCCCCTATGTTCAGCCAGCTTCTGAGTAAATTTTTCAAGATCCTGGTATGAGAAGAAATCCTTCAGCTGTATATTAAACAGGTAGGAACCATCTGAATCAAGTACTTCCGAATATTTTTCAGCCGCTTCAGATTCAATCACCTGCTTAGCGAGATCCTTTGTAAAAGAAAGACGCTTATTACATTCGCTGCGGAAGACTTTATTAACACGGAATTTATTAAGCTGCTTTACAATATGCGTCTGGTAATATTTATAGAACGGCTCACCCTTATACTTAAAATCATCCGGGAGACCCAACACATCCAGCTTATCCAGAGAAACAAGTTCTTCGAGAAGGAAGAGATGAACAGGACTTCCTTCAAACGGCGAGAACCGCTTGATAGAGCCTTTTTTAGTTCCTGCCTTTTTCTCCTGGTAACTGACAATCTCATCTATAATATAATTTTCTATTATAGCTTTTATCTTAAATCGTGACGCATCCTTAGGAAGTTCAGATTCCATTGTATCTTTGATCTTCTTTGAAATCTGTGCTGTCTCTATTGTATTAACCAGCAGGAAGAGTGAATTAGTATTTCCTTTTTCTATGCTGTTCAGCTTTCTTGCAAAATCAATTACATCTTTTCTGGCCGGAGTGGCAACTATAGAGCCCAGCCTGCTTCCTGTCGCTCCCAGATTCTTTGTCGTAGACAATGAAGAAACAATGCTGATATTAGGAAGTGAGCCTATGTTGTTCATAACATAGCGCGAGATGGTTCTCCATTTCGGTTCATCAGGATCATCAATTTTAATTGCATCGCTGTATGCTTCATCCAGCAGAAGAGTAATCTTATTATTATTTAAGAACTTCAGGAATTTGATGAGCGCTGGATTATTAAAATCAGTATATCCCGATGGATTTGAAGGATCATTGATAATAATAGTCAGGTTCTCGCAGAAGCGGTCCCAGAGATTTCCTGTATCATCAAATAACTGGAAAGTGCCTTTCATCCTGTTAAGACGGTGATGCAGGCGTTCAAAGTCAATGCGTTTTTCTTCTGTTAATCCCACTTCAAGATCAAAAGGATTAAGGTCAAACCTGTCGACCGGGAAAAGATCTTTATATTCCCATGAAGCTTCAGTGTTAAATACCAGGTATGGTTTAAGCAGAGCGTCAAAAAGAATATCCCTGATAATCATCTGGACGTCATCATGTATAGAAGTAATGTCAAGGTTCGCAAGATTGCTTATAAATTCTTTTATTATCTTCTGTTCTTCAGGTGATTTTTTATTATAAGCTTCATTGATACCGATATCTATAAGGAAGTTTGTAAAGCGTCCTTTATTATTAGATTCATTCTCCACCTTGGTAATATACTCTTTATATTTTTCGAGGAAGAGATTGATACCGAAGTTCTTATGAAAATGATTCTTCAGAGTTCTCTGATAATTATTCGGAATTATATCAATGATAGTTTTGCACTTATCATAAATCTTCTGATCAACAGGTTTCAGTTTTCTCTGAAGAAGATACTCGCCGTATGTGCGTATTTGTCCGCGCCCGCCTCCTTCCACAATTGTCGCAATATTAACCTGCTCAATGTTGGAATAGAAGTAAGATTTTGTACGTGATTCAAATTCATTTATCAGTTCTTTATTAAGTTTCTGCAGCTTCTCGGGATCCTTGCATTTCTGAATCAGCGCTATATAGTCGTGCAGATTAGTTACCGCATATTTATCCTTAATGATCTGCTTTGCGTAATCATTATATTTGAATAAAGTTATATCCTTCTTATTGCTGCCTGCTTCACCCAGCTGTTCTTTTCTGAACTCATTCAGTTCCTCTTCATAATCAGCAATCTTCTTTTTAGCACAGAGCCTGAACTTCTCAAGATTCTCATCATTCACCTTATCGAGTATGAGTCTGAGGTTGAGCTGAGTATTTGCAAGCGCACCAAGTTTTTTAGTGTGAACTTTATTAAGCGTATTTATAATTTTATTATGGAAACCGAACACCAGCGAAGTATTTGTGCTTCTTGATTCTGCGGAATCGTCAACAATAATAATGCGTGAGAGATAAGGGAACCATCTTATATCGTTAAAAACATTCTTGCGCATATGCGGCACTTTCACCACAAATATGCTGGTCATATCACTTTTAATAGTGTCGTACAAAGATTCAGGATCAGTAAAATCAATTACTTTAACATCCCTGGAGTTAAACACATCAGAGGTCAGGAGATCTATTACGGTATTTGCACCGCCGCCCACAACAGTTCGGATGAAACCATTGAGTCCCTTAAAGTTAACCGTCAGTTCAGTCCTTGCCAGGAAATCTTTCTTTTCAGCGTTTGTTGTATAATGGGTACTCTGGATGATCATCTGCTCGAGCACATCCATAAAATAATTCCACTGTGCTTCTTCAATATCGCCATTAACGCCGATTACATCTCTGAACTTTCGCAGTTCCCTTACATTATCACCAAGTATAAGTTTATACATGAGATCGATTTGTGCTTCTGTGGCAGGAGGTGTACCGATAGAAAAATCGTGTGTCTTCAGTACATTTAATGCCTGTTCCCTGGTTTTATCATCCACCAGTTCAGTGTCGATTAAAGTAGTAAGAGAATCTACAAACTGAAGACGCTTAGCGGCATACTGGTATGCTTTTGAATCCTCATGCGGAAAGAGGATCAGGTTTACATCTGTGTATCCCGGTATAAGTTCTTTCAGTTCAAGAACATTCTTATCTATTTCAATGCGCTGACGTACAGGATCAAAAGGTTCCTCGCAGCACAGTTTAATAAAGCAACGGAGGTTATCAACAATGTGTTTAGGCAGGAAATTCTCTGCCCTTTCTCCTAATGAAACATAAAGGTTTACGAAATCCTTGGCGTCTGACGGCAGACCAGATATTAGTTTTCCTGGTAATTGCATAGATCTTTCTATTATTATTATAAAACCTGGTTTTTATTCAATTTTCTGAAACAGTCCGGTTCAGAAGGGATTATTCGGAATTTACGAAATATTAAGCTGAAATATAAACAAAAAATGCGGTGGGTATATACTAAAATACAGGTATTTTATGCAATTTTTTAATGATATAATGAATAATTCTGCTACTTTGAGTAAAATAGTGAGTATTTGTTATTTATACATAAAATTTATGGATGGGATCTTCTTCTCCGGCCAGTATCGCCCACTTATTGTCCAGGAGGCTTTACATCGCACTTAACTATTTTTTAAGGTTATGACCGGACGGTTCTTTTTTGCGAAAAAAGAGGTAACTGATGGTAATACTGCGGGTTTGATTTCTACAAACTTATTCATATTTTGGCATAAAAAACGGAAAGTGTGGTGGAAGAGAGGGTAAAAAAGCAATTCCTTAAGCAGTTAAGACCCGGCATGACCAAAGAGCAAATGGAAAAAGTGGTGCTTGGGATTTACGGTTACGGACGGGCAGCGGGAAAACTTGCCGGATGGTATATCAGGTGGTATAAGAAGAGGCCTGTCGTTTACAAACTCCCTAAAGACTATCACATTTCCCAAACTAACAATTCTATATTAAACAGGAATAGTTTTGGCGCGGCAACAAATATCGCCAAAGTTCTTATAAAAATTCCTGCTTTAAAGGAAGTCTGGAATAAAGCAGATGTTGATGGCAACTGCGCCTATCGTAAGCTGATTAAATATAATAAGAAGCGGCTGGTTAATAATTTGCCCTCTGTAAATATATCACTTACACCTGATGATCATCATTTTGTATCAGAGAACTCACTTTCGTTCAATAAAAATAGTATTATCCTAAATAATGATATAACGGCCGTTAATGATTCACTAATTGTTGTATTAGCTGTTTTTGATCCGCTGGATAAGAGGGATGCTGTTTTTGAGTTTATGCCTGTCAGTAATTTCAAATTAACCGAAGAACAACAGGCAATCTGTCAGAAATACAAAAAGTATATATTGTATTCAGCGGAAGTGATGAAGACAGGGGATGAATTATTTTGGTCGAATACTGCTGCGGATCCGGGTGAATTTATAATAGCTCGTCCACTTAAATTTTCAGATATTATTGAGTTCAGAGGTCGGAGGTCAGAGGTCGGAAGGACAGAAATCAGAGGACGGAGGTCGGAAGTCAGTAGGAAGAAAGCTCATCCTCCGCCGGGTGAAGAATTATATAAAGCAGCATAATTGATTATTCAAATTTAATGTAGCATTTTTGTTTATGAGTAATATTAATCAAATACTATATGCTTTACGGAATTTACAGCCATATCTAAATAAAGTATATTCAGTAAGTTCTCTGGAGATTTTTGGATCATTTGTACGGCATGAACAAAACAATAACAGTGATTTAGATATACTCGTGTCCTTTAATAAAGTACCAGGAATAATAAAGTTTCTGGAATTAAAAAACTTCCTTTCTGACAAACTAAATATAAATGTAGATCTGGTTATGAAAGACTCATTGAAACCAGGAATCAGGCAAAACATACTCAGTGAATCCATTCCAGTATGAAAAAAAGCAGATACTATCCCGATTACCTGAATGACATGTATAATGCGGTTATAAAGGGATTGTCTTTTATAGAAAACATGTCGTATCAAGATTTTAAGGAGGATGAGAAAACTCAGTTTGCGTTGATCAGGGTAATTGAAATAATTGGAGAAGCGAGTAAAAAAATACCTATTGAAATAAGAGAGCAGTCCCCTGAAATTCCCTGGCGGGAAATCAGCGGTATGCGGGATTTAGTAATTCATGATTATTTTGGAATTAATATTGATGTGGTATGGGAAACAGCTTATAATGATTTACCCGATCTAAAGAATAAACTGGAAAAGTTAATAAGAGATATACAGTAGTATCGTATCCGGCAGGAGTGAATACCTATCTATAAACTGCGTTAGAAAAAAAATATTCCTCGAGAAACTGAATTTATTTTAATAAGACCATCTTACGGGAATAGGTTAAGTTGCCTGCGGTAATTTTATAAATGTATACTCCGCTGGGCAGATATGATGCGTTAAAATTTGCAGTATATTCCCCTGCAGGTTTTTCTTCATTAACAAGGACTGCTGCTTCCCTGCCGAGAATATCAAATACTTTTATCTGCACGTTTAACTTTTCCGGAAGCGAATACTTTATTGTTGTTGATGGATTAAAGGGATTCGGGTAATTCTGTGAAAGATGAAATTCAACCGGTGCGGCTAATATCCTATCTCCAACTTCTACTACTTTAGAAAGTTCAAAGGTACTGCCATAGATATCATAGCCTCTTCCGCTGTTTCTTGCATCAGACCATGCGAAGAACAATTTTCCATTTTTAACTAATACAGCAGGGTGTTTTTTGTATGATTTAATATCTGAGTGAATCAGAAATGAATCTGCTTTTGCCGCACCTCTGTTATTAAAAGCACGGGCAAATAATTGATCATTATTTCTTTGCCACATTACAAGAAAATTATTATCAGGCAATGCACTAAGCCTGAAATCTTCTGCCCGGCTTGCCAGGTACGCATATTCTACTAATGTATTCCGATCTAAGGAAAACACCTGTCCCTGCAGATCTTCCCTGTTGAATGGATATCCATATGCATAATTATTCTGAGTATGTAAAAATTCATTGTTCCCCAAATACAAATCAAAGTAGAGGGGATATTTTTGCGAAATTGTATTCATCTCGTTATCATATAACTGAACACTTGACGGGATCCAATAAATCCAAAAAGAAGTATCAGTTTCTTTAATGATCCTGAAAGGATCCATAACATCAAGGTCTTGCCAGTATTTTTCTTTTATGCTATTGAAATTCTTATCCAGCGTCCTCACATAAACCGTGTTACGGTTCCTGAAATAGAGTATATATAAACTATCCGACATTTTAGTGACAGAGGATTCCGCGAGGTGAGGATAATCTGAAGTAGTTAAAATTACATCTTCAACAATATTCCATTCAGGATCGTAAATAGTATAACCAACTATTACTGAATCATCACTGATTGGAATTTTCCAGAGATTGAGGCAGTTTCCATCAGCAGAAAAAATACTCCTGAAACCTTTAAGCTTTATGGGATCGCCTGTCCTGGTGCCATAAATGGACATCTTCTGTCCATAACTGTATTGCTCATTCTTCCAGTCATAAATGTGATGTGCAGCTTCATTATACCATGTAACGAAAATAGTATTTGAATCGACTTCAGTGATAAACGGATTTGTTTCGTTGCTGCCTTCCTGATCGTCATTTATCTGGGCAAGTTCAGTAAAGGAAAAATCTTTTAATTCATTAAGCATGATGTCGTTGTTACTTTCGCTAACTGTAAAAAATTCTTTATTACCGCGATAGTAAACCTGTTCACCAACAGGAACAAAATCAGTATTGTTTGCAATGCTGTCAATAACATTACCGGTACCGTCGAAGTAAAATATCGTATTGCCGGCAGTGCTTGAGTCATCGTTTCCTTCCAATAGTGAAATGAGCAAGGCATACTGATCATCTCTGACATTTGAGACAGCAAAATTTTCAATTAGGATTTCTCCGGCGGTATCATCGGACTTATGCAGTAAATTAAATTTCTGTACTGATCCTGTCTGATTTCCGCTGCTGTTATAAACAGCTGCATTAAGTGTGGCTGAATCTTTATGAATCCAGAATATCTGAAATAGTGAATCCTGAATAATGATAATATCCATGGCGGGCGCTTCTTCAGGACGAAGCCAGGTATATCCGGCAGGTTTCGCGAGAGTATCAATTATCACATTTTTCATAAGTGAATCCTGAGCGGAGAAGAATAATGCAGAGATACCAATTAAGTCATCCTGAGTTCCGCTTACGTCAATAATATTAAAATAAGCGATGGAATATTCATCGTTTTTATTAACGGCCAGTGCTGTTTTTATTGATCTCTCAGCAGGAAGCAATTCTGTGTACATATCAGCGGTGAGTGTTCCATCAGGAGTGTATTTAAATAAATGCAGCGGATTGGCTGAAAAGAATATATAACCATCAGAGTATGCCGAAATATCATAAGTCGATCTGATGAGTGCAGGGTCCCAGAATGTAAAATCTGCATAATCAATTATGCTGAACGTGTTCAGCTCATTATTATTTTTGTCATAGGAGCTTCCCCAAATATTGACAATGTAAGCATCAATACCGGCAGTATAGCCTTCCTCTTTAAGGACCATGAAAGAACCATCCTCAAGGAATGCTATTTTTTCATCAGAGCTGATTTTGATATTGTTATCAACAGCTGAGCCCGAGGAATCAAACCACTGGGCATAGGTGGATACTAAACCATCGCGGTAATCCTTCCAGGTAGTTATGAATCTCTTACTGCCGTCAAAAAAAAGTTTTGGAGAGTTTTGAATTATTGAGGATGGTTTATCATCGGTGCTGATCTTATAATCGGTTATCTGCAGGATCTGTGCCTGTATATCATAAATAATTGAACCGGCAAGTATTAACGATAACAGTACTTTTATTATCATACTTTACCTCATTTTAAAAGGATCATTTTCCGGGTCTGTGTAAACGCGCCTGCTGTTAAATTATATATGTAAACTCCGCTGACAAAATGCGAGGCATTAAAAGTAACTTTATGCTCCCCTGCGGACTTTTCTTCATTTACCAAAGTAAGAACTTCTTTCCCGAGCATATCAAATACCCTCAATTCTACTTTGCTGTTTTCAGGAATGGAGTATGTTATTGTAGTTGCGGGGTTGAATGGATTGGGGTAGTTTTGAAATAACTGATACCGGGCGGGAGTATTGATTACTTCTTCTTCAACTGGTGTCAATTTACCCGCATTAATAATCCTTCCGTAAATATCAAATCCCTTATCGGGGTTTCTGGCGTCGTTCCACGCAAAGAATGCCTGATTTTTGAATACTAAAGATGCGTCCATTCCCGGCAATGCAGTATTATCATGAATCAGAAATGGTTTCGATATTGCCTTACCCTCTGAAGTAAATGAGGCGGTATAAATTTTATCAGCGGTGTAAAATAGGTACGCGAAACCAGAACCGGGTAATCTGATTACATCAAATTTATTGTAGTAGCTATAATAATTGTCAACTAATTGGAATCTGTTGTATTGATTACCTGAACTGTCAATTATTAAAGCGAAAATGCGGGAGTCTGATGAATACTTATCGAGCAGAAGAAATTTATTATTTCCAATATATAAGTCATAATGTAATATAAATACTTCCGAAACGGGTTCCAGGTGCTCATTAAAATATTGGTTCTTATTTGACCTGCTAAGCAAAAACTTCGTCTCATTGGCTGAAAAGAGCTTAAGTTCACCGCCAACATCTAAATTTACCGATGTTGTTTTTATCTGATAACCTTCTTTATCTAACAATATTAAAATTCCATTTGTATTCCTGGTATAATACATAACAAAAGTAGTGTCGTTTAACCTGAGTATATCAGGATTTTGTGATCCGCCATAATTATATCTTTCAAGAGTATCCCTTTGCAGAACTTCCCAGTTATTATTAAAGACTGTATAACCCTGATGAGAGAACAGGATATCTCCAATTAAGGTATCTCTTGTCCATAGATTATAACAGTTCCCGTTTGGAAAAAAGAAGAATCTCCCTGCTTCAAATCCTTTTTTAGACTGACTAATATTACCGTTCTTATCGACCTCGATTCCAAAAGTCCCCGTTTCATTCGTCCAGGAAACGAAATATCTGTTTTCATCAATAACAGTAACTGATGGAGAATGTTCATTGCCTCCGGTTAAATCATTATTCATTTTTTGAGATGATAGTGTTTTAAAGGTCGCATTTATTGTATTTAGATACACATCTTCATTATTTTCAGAAGACGCAAAGAAGGTTGTGTCTGAAGCAAGAAAAATATTATTAACCGCATAAGGAATTGGAGAGTAAGCCCCCACATTTAGCTGATGCATATCTAAAAACTCACCTTTGCCGGTAAATGTAATAAGAGCATGAAAATAACTCGACCACCAGCTGTTGGGCCATTCCGTTGAAATGAATACGGCAAATTTGTCCTTCTGAATCTGAGAAATTGAAAAACTGTTTATAATATTCAAAGGTATATGTTGGGGAAAGTTGATTGACTGAATTCCCTTAATAATTTCACCTTTGCTGTTTACAGTAATAAAGCTTAATTGCTTTGCATCTTTATCGAACCAGAAAATCTGCCAGGTTGAATCTGATAGTAATATACACTGAAGGAGCGGGCTTGAATTCCTGTCATAATAATTCTCTGATATAGCATTAAATTCTTTAAGCAGCAAATTCTGAACACGTAGTGAATCATTACGATCAAATATATTTATATAAATTCCTACCGGAATACTATCATCTTCGCCGCCATTATAATTATATTTTCTTGCAATAAAGCTTACAAGCAGGCAGTTACCTTCGTAATCAGCCCCACCCGCATGAGCAGAAGCCCTGAAAGGAATTTTGTTTATCAGGTTTTCTTCAGAAAAATACTGGCCATTCGCATCAAAACTTTTTAATCTTAAATACCCCTCATCATTAAAAAAGAAAATGAATCTGTTATCCGCTGCCACGGTTAGAAACTGTCTGCCAAGCGGATCAGTATCCCCGCCATAGCCCCATGCAAAAAATACCTGGAATATATTGCTTATTGCCTGATTGTCTTTAAACGTTCTTGCATAAATATTATGCGTCGGAAGGTCATAGCTATAACTGTAGTATTCATCAACAGTAATGAAAGTACCATTGGAATTAAAGACAACCCGGTCATCATCATATATCTTAAAATTGCTGCCAATTTTATTTCTTAGTGAATCAAACCACTGTGCATAAGTGGTTACTTCACCATGTCGGTAATCCTTCCAGGTAGTAAGGAACTTACCAGAGTTGAACGGGTGTAATTTAGGGGAGTTTTGAATAATTGTAGATGGTGAATTATCTTCACCGCTTATGAGGAAATCATTTGTCTGAGAAAACAGCAGTGTGCTCACCACAAACAGGAAAAGGATCAGCATTGTTATGATTAGTGATATTTTGTCTTCGTGAAATATTCTCATAAGATCACCTCAGCAAATTCAATTAAGCTAAGCCTGAAAGGTTTATATATATCAGCCCAGGGTTGAGCCCTCCCGAGGGCTCTACCCCGGCTCTACCCTGGGTTCTAAAAACACATACCCGATTCAACCCTGAAAGGGTTGCATATCTTTTCCGGTAATTATATTTAACGCTTACAGCGTAAATGGTTAATGTTGTGTTCTGTTCCCGGGGTAGATGGCTTGCGCCATCAACCCCAGACTTATATATTCCCGCCTGCTGCTTCGGCGGGCAGGCAAGCCCTTCGGGGCTAAAGACATAACACACTATAAACTTACCCGTTAATCCGGTCATATATTTAACGGTAATACTCTTATAGAACAAGAATGATTCCACAAGGAATTTAGGAATATTGCAGCTAAATAAGTACATGTATGCGAATATATTTCGCATGTATGTAAATAATGCCAGCTTTCAGAGACTAAAAAATAAATAGTTTTTATCTGCGGCATATCTTAATATTATTACAGAAAATAATCTTTGGTATAGGTATGTACAAATCAGCTATTCTATTATTTATAATATTATATACCGTTTCATTATTCCCGCAAGGGAACATTCAGCGGGATAACGTGCTGGATAATTTTATCAGCTTAGTTGAGCAGATTAATTCTGGCAGTAATGTAACTTCTGCTATGGATGCTCTTTGTGCGGAGGGTATAACGGACAGCTCTGATTACAACTTTGATGATTACATTGCCAGAATAAATCACCTGACCGGGAATAAAAGTTTTACTTCACCTTTAAGTAAAATGAATGCTGACAAGTCCAGGGTTATCTTTAGTGAGTTTTCCTTCAGGACAATAGCTGCGGTTCAGCGTAATCTTGAAAGAATATACTGGAATATGGAAGGCATGGAACAGTATAAAAGCGCGGTTGTTAATGCCACGTTAAACAAGGAATTAAGTCAGATAAAAACTGAACTGCTCAATAAGCAGTTCGAAATGCTGACATCTAATAATAATGAATTAAAATTACGCACATGGCAGGCAATTGCCCGGATGCTGAATGAAACTGATGTTCAAATGTCAGAATCCGGAAACGAGTTTGTGCAAAGGAGTCCATACGGAATAATGATCCGCAAAGGCGAGCTTACGAACAAAATAAAAGAACTTTCAGCAAGTGAAACTGATAGTGAAGTAAAAGCTTATGCGCAGCAGATAGTGCAGACAGTTTTAACAGCAGGACAAAAATACAGAGATCCGGGCAGACAAATTGTTATCGGCGCGGGTCCTGAGATAACCGGTTTAATTAACCGTGAAGCTTTGCTTTACTTCAACACGGCGATGGAAAGAGAAGATCATATGCAGAAGATCGGATATTATACAAAGGCTATAGAGCTCGATACTAATTTTGCTGCCGCTTATTTCAACAGGGCTGTAAGCAGCTTTGAGCTTAATGATTATGATGACGCTGTTAAGGATTTTAACCAGGTACTGAGGATAGATCCTAAGGAGACGGATGTTTTTCCGAGGCTCGGGGACTGCTACTTGAAAACAGAGCAGTATAAATCAGCAATTGAAAATTACTCGAAAGCACTTGAAGTGGAGCATGAGGAAAGAGCGGCTATTTTAGTCAACCGCGGTATTGCATATCAAAAAAAGCACGAGTATGAATCAGCCGTTGAGGATTTTACAAGCGCGATAGAACTTGATTCACTTTCAGTAAGCGCGTACAATAACAGGGCTCAGAGTTTGGTTGCGCTTAGAGATTACAACAGAGCAATTGATGATTATGAAATGCTGATAAAACTGCGCCCCAAAAACAGCACATACTATTTCAATCTTGGCTGCATTTACTGGGAGAACAAAAACTGGGAGAGGGTAAATGAGATTTGGGAGAAAGGTTTAGCGGTAAATCCGGAAGATGAAAACATATTGAAGAATATACAGAGATTAGATCGAAAATAAAATAAATGTATTTCCACAAAAGCGCTGGGCTAGGCTAAAGCGCTGAAATAAGCTTTAAGCGCCAATGCTGCTGTCATCGTAAGTTGCTCCCTTCAGGGAAAAGATGAAATCATCTTAATCCTTAAAATCTCATGAATCTGCGGTTCAGACAGATGCATGTACCTAAGCAAACCATCTCCACATTTTGTAGGAACACGCCATAACAAGGATGGGACTTGACGTGTATAGGCGTGTTCCCTCACATACAGCAAATGAGTCCGGGCGTGTTTCCGGGGGTGCTGGAAAATTTGCAGGTGATACCATCTTTTTGAACGCGCCACCACAATCAAAAACAATCTATGTTATGGCGCGTTCCTGCAGAGGGCGCGTCCTCCAGATAAGTAACATCTTAATCTTAATGGCAGAAGATGCAGTGTTTTCACAACAATAGACTTTTCATTGAATACGACAATTGTTATATATTTGTATGAAGTCTATTAAACCTGCTGAAGATACATACAAGTGGAAACAGAAATCATATTCAGTAATCTTTGAATCTGACACACCGGCCGGACAAAGATTTGATATTATTCTTCTGTGGACTATCATCTTAAGTGTGATTGTTGTTTTTCTTGAAAGTGTACCTTCGCTAAGAGACAGATATGGTTATGAATTCCGTATTCTTGAGTGGAGCTTTACTATCCTCTTCACTATAGAATATATATTCAGATTACTCAGCGTTGCAAAAGTATCCCGCTATGCGTTCAGTTTCTTCGGCATCGTGGATTTTCTTGCTATACTGCCGACCTACCTGGCACTACTTATTCCCGGCAGCCAGTACTTTCTTGTAATAAGAATATTACGCCTCTTAAGGGTATTCAGGATCTTCAAGCTGACACATTTTTTAAAGCAGGCAGATATTCTAAAGGTTGCTTTATCTGCAAGCCGTGAAAAAATAGCGGTATTTCTTCTGACTGTTTTAAGTATTGTGGTAATTATAGGAACTCTGATGTATGTTGTTGAAGGTCCTTCAAATGGATTTACCAGCATACCCATAAGCATATACTGGGCGGTGGTAACATTAACTACTGTCGGGTATGGAGACATTTCTCCCCAAACTCCATTTGGTCAGTTTCTTGCTTCACTTGTTATGATCACTGGATACGCGATAATTGCAGTCCCAACAGGAATAGTTACAGTTGAACTTGCAGAAGCCGCAAGGCGGGGCACCACAGTGCGGGTATGTCCTAATTGCGCCAAAACAGGTCATGATGCAGATGCGGAGTTTTGTAAATACTGCAGTGAAAAGTTGTAATTATAAAATCACACTAAATTAAATTCCAAATAACAAACCCCAAAATTAAATTCCAAATAACAAATCACAAATAACAAATAAATTCCAATATTTAATACAAAAACTAATACATCCAAAACCTGCAGGTTTAGATTCCCTATTCGATATTTGAATTTGGAATTTGTGCCGTAAGGCATTCGCTGGGGCGAATTTGTTATTTGGTGCTTGGGATTCGGTGCTTATTTCAGGTGCTTGGGATTTGGTAAATTAGCACTGCTAAATATTCTCACTTCAGTAATATCAATTTCCGGCATGATGTATATTTTCCAGCTGTGAGCCGGTAGATATATGTCCCGCTTGGAAGATCGGAAGCATCAAATTTTAATTCATATGTACCGGGTGTTTTTTCTTCATTCAGCAATGAAGCGACTTCCCTGCCCAGAATATCATATACTATCAAAGTAGTAAAGCTATTTTCAGGAATACTGAATGTTATAGTAGTAGATGGGTTGAAGGGATTCGGATAGTTCTGCTCTAAATAAAAATCAGCACTTTCCTCAATTGAATAAGCAGCATCTGTAATCTCCATTCTTCCGAAGGAGGAGTAAGTTTCCTGTGTTAAACCCCATGGTAATAACCATAGATAATGAAAATCTCCTGACTTACTTTCATTATCGTTTGATCCTCCATTTTCAGGCAATCCCCAATTAGCGCCATACTTGAAGTACAGATCTACCAGAGAGTACTTTTTGAATAGAATGTTTATGCTCCATATACCATCCCCGGCGAAATTGTCTCCGTTAAATCCTTCATCATTAAGAAACATTACTTTGTTTTTCTCTGAATCAGGCCAGCCTTCATCCGGCATCTCTAATGGAGGTAAACCGCCGCATAAAAACACATTCTTAATATCAGAGAATTTACTGCCTGTCAATGCATTGATTGCGTTATTCATATTTACTTTGAAAGCTATAGTAAGATCATGATGTGTAATTTTATCATCCGACAGGTCATTGAAAATTCTATCAATATAAGTTGATTTGCCATTAATATCATCCATTGAAAAGGTATGTATTCTATTCGGAAGATCTTCCCAAACGAGCGTATCAGGTGTTCTATAGACGAACCTGAAGTTCCATGTATCATTATAATTAACATAAAAAGTATCTGTGAATTCGTAATAATTCGGATCTCCCGGACATATATGCATTATATCAGTGTCACTCCAGTTATTGAAATCTCCTCTGACTGATAGTGTATCAGTCCCGGGGTGGAATTTGCCCATAAGGATTTCATATTCCATAATTGTGGTAAATTTAACAACTACAGGAACAGGCATAGCAAAGCTGTCTAAATAAGCGGTGTTTATATTGGCTTGATCAGTAACAACATCAGGTGCGATTATCCACGCCTGAATGGATGAAGTAATCAGAATAGACAAAAAAAGAGACTTTACCAGAACAACCTCCTGCAGTGAATTCAAATATATAAAATTCAACTAAAAATTTTTACTTAAGTAAAAGTAATTTTTTGGCTGACATATATTCCCCAGTATTTATTCTATAGATATATGTCCCGCTTGGAAGATGAGAAGCATCAAATTTCAATTCATATTTACCTGGTGATTTTTCTTCATTTAACAGAACTTGTAACTCTTTACCCAGAATATCATACACCTTAAGCGATACATTGCCAGCTTCGGGAATGCTGAATGAAATTGTAGTAGATGGATTGAATGGATTGGGATAGTTCTGCTCCAGAAAATATTCAGAAGGAAGTTCCGCAATGTCTTTTTTAGCTTCTGTCAGTAGGGTATTCAGATCAGCCTTAAACAATCCCAATTCATCATTCGTGGCTGCAAACAATATTCCCTGATCATTTAATGTAACCGAACTAATACTTCTGCCGTTCAGATTATAAGTTATATCTTTCCAGGAATCACCATTATCATATGAACAGTAAAGATGATAAGGAAAAGGTTCTACAAGAGCATACAAACCATCATTATCATCAATGAATAACTCGGCAACATTAATTAGCTTATTGTTGAGTGAATCCCATGTCGCTCCATAGTCTGAGGATCTTACCAAAGGGCTCCAAAGGAAAAGAACATCCTTTGAGTTCGCCAGCATTTTAGTTTTATACCTATTCCCTGCATGAACCTCGGTGAAGCTTTTACCATTATCAGTACTCCGTATAAGTCTGAACAATTTGGTGGTTATGTAAATTTCATCTTGTGAGTTGATGATCATTGAATAAGGTTCGGTATAAGAAAAATTATATCCCGTAAGCTTCTGGAATGTGAATCCGTTATTAGAGGATGAATATAAACCTTCATTGCCGGATGAAGAATTAGTGAGGGCAAAGAACGTTCCCGCTGAATTCTTTGCAATAGAAATAACATCTTTCATATCAGGGATGTTTATCCAGCTTGATGAATTATAACGGAACTTATTAAGATAATCTTCATAGCCTTGTTTCCAATGATAGATATACTGACGTACGAACATATCACCTGAAACGTTAAAGAGCTTAATATATCCGCCATTATTCACGGTTCCGGCACTTACCGGCTGCCAGTTAATTCCATAGTCCTTTGAGACAAAGCAATCCGTTCTTCCTGCAGCAAATATATAATTACTATACGATGTAACATCATTTATGTATTGCCCTGTAAATCCTGTACTCAGCTGAACCCAGTTTCTCCCGTTATCGGAAGAATGAAATGGAAATCCATTTTGAACTGCATAAACTTCACCATTTATACTGATCATTGAACTGATTGACTTTGAAGGAAAATAACTGCTGTAATCCTGCCAGGTGATACCATTATCTGTTGAGCGGAACAAACCTTTTTCAACTGAAGGACCATCTCCGCGAAGCTGCTCACCGAAGCCCAGTAATCCGCCTGATTTATCAGGAACAATTTCGTGCATAGAATACGCGGTTTTTACTTCTGACCAGGTATTTCCCATATCTGTAGAAATGATGAGCCAAGCCTGGGGCAGATACCATGGATCACCCTGCGACATTCCTCTTACAAATACATTACCATTATTCCCGAATTTGAAGTATGCATCTATTATTTTTGATTCCCGCTCTGCAAATGTAGTTCTCTTCCAGGTTGAACCCTTGTCTTCCGAAACCAGGATGTTTATTGGTGAAGTTTCAGTATCCCGCTGAAAGGCATATATTACATCGTTTTTGACATTTAGTTGAGTAATATGTGTATTCTGGTATACACTCTCTTTAATCCAGTTGTTGCCATCATCAATGGATCTGTACAGGCCTTGTGATGTACCTGCAAATATAATATCGTCTGATGTTATTACGAAAGAATTTACTTTGAATTCAGGCGGACGGATTTCCACCGGATGAGAAACCCATGTTTTACCATCATCTGTGCTTGAACGAATTACCTTTTCACCGTCAATGTTATAGATGATATAACCCTTAGAATTCACTGACACACTTTTAATATTGTTCCTTACGGCGTTTAATTTATTCCATGTCCTGGCTGTATCAGTTGATCTGAGCAGTCCCCATTGATTATCGACTGCGTAAAGGTGATTTTGTGAATCAACAGTTAAGTACCTGAGAGATAGTTCGAGGGGAGGTCTGGTTACCTGTTTCCATGGACTAGCATTTTGAGAATACAATGGTATGGTAATCAGGGTAAGAAAGGTTAAAAACTTTAACATATATTTGTCTCCCTTAGATACATTAAGAGATCAAAAAGAGTTCCACAATAATTTAGTGATATTTTTAAAGAATTTTGGTTGCAAATACGAAATATTTGCAGAGGTTATGAAGTTTTTGCACAAGAGAGAGGAAAACTTGAAGATGACATTCTTTCAATAAATGTCATCTTTACAAGAATTATTTATGACTATTCTGCCAAAGTTTCAGGTCTGCGATCTGAGTTTTATCTGATTGGATCATCTGCTGAGCCATCTTTTTTACATTCTCATCATGACTTTTTTCCATATAAAGAGTTGTCTTTTCAATGGACTTTTCGTGATGAGTTATTAGTTCGGATATATAATCTTTATCCTGAATACCAGTCAGCGGGATTTCCTTAACGGCTTTATCTGAATAACGCATTTTCTGCATATTAACTCTTCCTGAAGAACTTTTCAGACTATTATCTTCGCTCATATTTCTTTTCGAATCTTTTTGCTGTTTCAGGAATGCATTTAATTCCTCAATTTCACGGTTTTGATCGTTAATAACTCTTTTCGCAAATTGAATTGTTTCCTGATCCTTTCCAATACTGACTTGTTTTTCTGACAACTCTATAGCACGCTTTTTATGCTGTATCATCATTTTACCAAAATCATTATCAGGATCGCTCTTCATGCTGGTCATCGTCCTGGCTGAAACCTGCATGTCAGGTCTGATACTTTCTGTAGAAGTACCGGAAGTTTTAACATCTTTAGTTGAATCCTGGTCATTACTTTCATAAGCCAGTATTTGATTCGTCGAAAAAATTACTAATACTATAAATATTAGATTAAATAAAAGATTTGTGTTGGGCTGCTGAACTTGAACTGCTTTCATATATTCCTTTGTTTTACTCAACCAAGAAGACGAATAAATGCTCAACTAACAAGGCCAATATAAATGATTGTGATATGGGAGGGTCATTCCAGCCGTCTTCGGATTAATATATATGTTCATTTACATTATGTTCAGCCCAGCCGCGGCAAGCCAGCGACTCTACGGCAATGTAATACATTCTCACAATTGTTTCCATTGAAATTCGTGGGAACCGGAGGAAACTTTGAGGCGGTGTTCTTTACCAGGAATTTTTACTTCGGCTGATGTGTTGAATGGTACTTTGATATTAAGTTTTACTTCATTGCCTTCTTTGCGCCATTCTGATTCTATTGTTCCATTAACAGATTTAAATGATGCCTGTATGAATGACAAATCTTTCGGAATGTATGGATTGAATAATATTTTCTTGAATCCCGGTTCGAGCGGACTAATACCAGCGAGTCCTGAAAAGAGCCATTCACCGACACATCCTAATGAACAATGATTAAATGAATTCATAGTCGGATCAAAAAAACCTTTATCGGGATGATAGCTGTCCCATCTCTCCCACAATGTAGTTGCGCCATTGTTAATCATAAAAAACCAGGAAGGGAATTGATTATTTGTAAGTACCTTCCATGCAATGTCATTTCTATGAAGTGATGAGAGCACCGGCATAATAAATGAAAGTCCGAGAAAGCCTGTAGTGAGATGATAATTATTTTTTATAATATCCTGAGATAAAAATTCTGCTGCCTGTTCTTTTTCATGCTCTTCCAGCAAATCAAAATAAATGGTTAACACAGAAGCCGTCTGAGTCTCCTCTTTTAGTTTACCATCATTATATAAAAATGTTTTACGGAATGATTCTCTCACTTTATTAAATAAATCGTCGTAATACTTTACATCATCTTTTCTATTTATGGTAAAGGCAATCTTCTTCATTTGTATGCAGTCATATGCAAAATATGCAGTCGCTATAAGACTCTTTGAGGTTTCCTTTCCTATACACAGCCAGTCACCGTAACCATATTCAGGTAAAATATATTCTGTACTCTCCCTGACATATGATTCCAAAAAAAGCTTCATCCTCTCATAATATTTTATCAGCAATTCTTTATCATTATAGAACTTGTAAAACTGCCAGGGAGTAATGATTCCTGCATCCGCCCATCCGGCTGCGTTATAGAATACCGGACCAACACCCATTTCAGGCTGAGGGGCAAAAGGCGGCAAAGCACCGTCAGCTTTTTGCGCATCAAAAACATCCATAAACCATTTAGTATAAAATGCACGTACATCATGATTGAATGCTGAGGTTCTGAAATAACTTACCGCGTCACCTGTCCACCCGAACCTTTCATCCCGCTGGGGACAATCAGTAGGAATATCAATATAGTTTGACCGCTGGTTCCACAGGATGCATTCATATAATTTATTGAGCTTCTCATTTGAGCAGGTGAAAGATGAAGTTTGTACCGGGAGTGAATTAATGGCAACACCGGTAACTGTATCAGATTTAATATTATTTAATCCTGTAACTTCGGCATATCTGAATCCATGGTAAGTAAACTTCGGTTCCCAGATTTCTTCTTCTGATCCCTTTGATATGTAAGTATCCTGCGCTCTTGCCATTCTTATATTATCTAAATACAATGAGCCGTCTTTATTAAGGACTTCAGCAAAACGAAGAACAATTTTGCTTTTTATATTATTCAGTTTTAATCTTACATAACCTGCAAAGTTCTGACCGAAATCAACAATGTGCTTGCTTTCTTTAATTCTATGAATACTTACAGGGTTTAATTCACTGAAGGATTTAATGTCGTGAGTTTTATACGAAATCATTTCAGGATTTACATGATCCGGCAGTATCCGCACAGGTGCTGTAACAAATAGTTCTTCATAATTACTGTCATAAGTTTCTCCCATGAGAATATCTGCTTCACGTATGGGTCCTTCTGATGAGCTCCAGCTGTTGTCAGTAATAATTAATTCATCTGTGCCGTCCTGATATTTAATTATCAATTGTAATTTCAGCGCAGGATATTCCCCATAATAACCTCTTCCCTTTTCCCATCCGCAATAACCGGAATAATAACCATCAGCGACAACTGCATCTATAATATTAACTTCGGATGAGCTGATTAAATCCGTTACATCATAGGTTTTATAATAAATACGATTATTAAAATCACTCCACAATGGTGATAATTTTGATTCTGTTAAAGGTTTGTCATTAATCCTGAGATGAAATAACCCCAATGCCGCGCAATAAACAAATGCACGTTTAATATTATCTTGTACGTTAAACTCTTTGCGGAAGTAAGCCGCCGGGGAAAATGTTAGTCCCGCTTCAGGAATACGCCAGGGTTTATCACCGGCAGAAGCAACGATACGGGCAGGTTTATGTTTATCTGTATTTTTTTCTGTGGATGCAAGCCAGTCTTCACCTGAATTTATTATAGATAGTTCGCCGGATTCATATCTGATCTCCAGTCTCAGAAGGAAACCGGGTGATTCAACATACGAGTTAGAAACCTCAGCCCTTAAGACATTTTCGCCTGATCTCAGTTGAGTGAAGACATCAGATAAAACAGGTCTGGACCAGGAAAAGATTTTATCGTCACTCTGAGCGAGTAATTCACCATTTAATGAAAGCTTAAATTTTTCATCAGCAGTAACAAGAAGAAGAGCAGATTCAACAGGACCGCTAATCTCAAATGTTTTTGTAAGGTATACATTTTTAAATCTGTCATTTGGATTTTCATAAGGGTACCAGATCCATTTATCTGTTCCTTTCATAAAACTGATAGGGTGTGACGGTGCGTGATAATGATGCGAGATCCATTTTGCCTGCCATTCCTCCTGCGCAAATAATCCTGTAGAAAACCTGGCCGGGTCACTCCATAGAGAGGGTTCATCACCAATCCAGATCATTACCTGCCAGAAGTAAGTTGTATTTGACCTGAGGGGTGTTCCGTCATAATTGATTAAAACAGATTCTGAAGACACGACTTTCCCTGAATCCCAGATATCACCTGATCCGGTTGACAGATTTTCCATTGAAGACGCGATTAATATTCTGTACGCGCTTTGTGAAGTATTGGGTATGCTGCAGTTTGTTATCCAGCTGAACCGTGGATGATGTTCATCGATTCCAACGGGATTGGTTTTATGTTCGCAATGCAGTTCAATGGGTTTGAGCATGGGTAACATTTTTGGTTTTAGGTATTGATGCAGCGCGAATTACAATTCATTTTTTTTCGCTGAAGGCTAAAAATAATAGTAAAGAAGCAAAGCCACCATATGATACAAAAATATGTAACGCTTTCAGCGTTATAAATCTTTGGGACATTCCATTACCCGGGGTTGAGCCTTACAGATGAAAAATATGTGAGGCTCAAACCGAGGCTATGTTATGTCAGGCTTTCAGCCTGAAGCATTTATGTTATTCACAAGTTCACTGATGTCTGAGCTGCAATGCACTTATGCAATCGGATCATTTAATGGCTGAGTAATTCCAATATCCGGTTTTACATAAACCATTACCATCTTGCATGGCATTTTACCTTTATTAACAATCCTGATCTCACCTGAAGCAGCAGGAATTATCATTGTTTCCAGGTATGAAAGTTTAGATACTCTTCCATTCTCAGAATAGATCTCAACCTGTTCGCCCTGTACGAGATTAGTTGAGTAGGCAATCCCGTTTGTGTTCATCCTGAATTCTGTATCAAACTCAATTCTATGAATATTATAGAAAGTAAAAGGAGCATCATATAAAACTACTTCCTGCCAGTCAGCACCGCTTTTGATAACTCTTGGTTTAGCAATGAGATTTTCCTGAACGAAGCTTTTGCGTCTTTCAAATCTGATATTTTCAAATCCGCGCTTAACATTTATTGGTCTGAGATTTCCTTCCAGATCTCTTCTTAGATAATCATAAATCTTAAAAGTAAAAATGTATGGTGTAGCGCTTATTTCAAGAACAAGGTTTCCTTCTCCGCTGCAATGAACAGTGCCATTTGGTATAAGAAATAAATCATGCGGTTTACTTGGCTCGCGGTTTACATACTTTTCTATTTCTATTTCTTTGCCTGTCTGTATTGAGGTTTCCAGTGCGGTCTTAAATTCGTCTGGATCGCAATCCTCAGTTAAACCAATATAAACCTGTGAGCCGGGTTTAGAGGTGCAGATGTAGTATGTTTCATCCTGTGTATATGTTTCACCAAATTCTTTTCTTATGTAATCGGGACGCGGGTGAACCTGTACGGATAAGTTACCGCCGTTTATGGTATCAAGATAATCAAACCTTACAGGCCATTCATATTTAAATTGCTTCGAAGCCGTTTTACCCATCACTTTTCTGTTCTGTAAATACATCAGGCAGTCGAATGAGAACTCGAGAGTAATATTATTCTTCTCAATAATAATTCCATTCTCAGGAACGATCATCTCAAATGACCATGCGAAGTTTGGTTCATCCGGATTAAGTCCCATATGCCCCTGCATGAACTTTCCTCCCCAAGGGCCGGGGAAAAACCAGGGACGAAGTCTGAAAGGTGTTGCAGCTATTTCAGCTAGCGCGTCTCTGAAGTAATTACCTTCTATATGTGTGGGCTCTGCCGGATCCTGAAGGTCTATGAAAAGATCGAGAGAAGGAAGAAGATTTTTTTTTAATCTGTTAAGAGCTGGCCATTCAACGAAATAGGCACGCTTGTAGAAATTTCCGAAAGATACTTTTTCATCTGAGCCCAGATTTGTAAGTTTTCCATTTCGTGCATCTTCCTGCAGGCAGTCCTTTGGAATATCAATATACCAGAGCTCATCATATAATTCTATTAAGGAGGATCCTGTACCGTAGATAATTGTCAGTTCGCCTGATTTATTGCCGCGCTTAACTGAAGAGGCGATGCGCAGCTCAGACAATTTTTCTGCATCAAAGAGATATTCAGGGCCAAACGGGTAATGCATTCCAAACAACGGATCATCTCCGCCAAGAAAAGGTTCAATTCTGTTTAGAATTTCTTTTTCTGACGCATATGCTGAACGTATGTCAATACAAACAGGAGTTATCCGCAATTCTGACAATGCAGATGCTAATTCAGTAATAAACTGTTCCCAATTAGTACCGTGATAACCATCAATTATCAGAACACGTAACCCCTTGGGTACTGCAGCATGAATGCGTTCCGCAAGTGAGTTATATCCATTATCTATTTTGCCACTGGTTATATTAAATCTTGGAAAGGTGTCAAAAAGTCCTCTGGGGAATTTAGTTATTCTTTCCGGAAGCTTTGCTATAAAAGGATCTTCAACATAATTAGAACTCTGATCAGACATTTATTCTCCTAAATTTTTCACATTAGAACGCGGATACCAGTTAAGATTCCGCTGATAAATTTTTATAAAAATGCGACACCAATTGCCGCGGCGTTATTGCCAAGTAATGAACTTTTTAACCGTACATTATTCTTCGGGTAAGTCCATGCGCGTTTATGCACAAGTTTTGTTAATGGCGGAAGTATCAAATCAGCAGAATTCATTACACCTCCTCCGAGTACAACCAAATCAGGTCCATATGCATGGATCACGTTAACCACACCAATTGAAAGATCATCAATGAACTGATTAAAAGTATGCAGGTATTCACTCTGATCTGACTTCACATATGAAAAGAATTCAGGTAATGCATCTTCAGAATTCTTCAGCGTGTTATGTAATTCTTTAACTTTCCTGTTTAATGCCGTTGCTGAACAATAAAGTTCAAGGCATCCTATATTACCGCAGGTGCACTCTGGTCCGTTTCTATCAATACTGATATGACCGCCTAACAATCCACCAAGTGAATCAGCGCCGGAGTATGGTTTATCATTAATCACAAGAGAACAGCCAAGTCCGGTACCCAAAGTCATGCATACCATAGCTTTACTTCCGCGGCCGGCGCCAAACTTATATTCACCCCAGGCGTAAGCCCGGGCATCATTTTCAATAGTAAAAGGGAATCCAAGCTCATCAGAAAAAGCTTTTCTTAAGTCGATACCTGCAAGCAGCTGTCCTGCCCCGATATCACTCTCCACCATTCCGGTGGTGGTATTGATCAATCCTTTTATCGCAAGTCCTCCTCCGGTAATCCTGCAGTCCCCTATCACATCTCTCGCATGCTCAATCAGATTACTGAGAAGATCGCCTGACTTAGAGAATTCGATAAGCTTTTTTTCTAAGAACTTTATGCTCTTACCTTCATTATCAAATACGCCTGCTTTAATATTGGTTCCGCCGTAATCCATTCCAAATCTCATATCACTGCTCCTTCACCGGGAAAAAATATTCAAGCGCATCTATAAGATGTCTCCGCCAGTTACCCCAGGTATGACCTTCATGATACTCTTTATAAATGTAGTTATAACCTTTATTCATTAATTCCTTTTCCATTCTGCTGTTGGCAGAAGTAAAATCAAGCTCAGCAGAAGGAAGGAAATCAGCACCTACTTTTTCCTCGTATGTGCCGATATCAAGAAAAAGATTTATGGGTTTAGTTTCATTTTCCCTGATCAGTTTAATTATTTTATCATTCCTGAAAGAGAAGTAACCCGATTGACTGTAAGCATTAGCAAACAAATCAGGCCTGCTGAAAGCTATATACAAAGATATGAGTCCTGCATAAGAATCTCCTGTAACAAGTCTTGATTTAGCTGAATTTTCAGTTGAGTAATTCTTATCAATAAACTTAATCAGCTCATCACAGAAAAAACTTACATAATTATCATTCATTCCATATTCAGTAGATCTGTTAGGTACCGCAGGCTGGTGCAGATTAGGTGGAGTAACAAAAACAGCAATGCATGGCTGAATTCTAATTTCACTGATCATTCTGTCTATAGTATACGGAGCAAGGGCATAATTTATGTAATCAGGTCCGTCGTGAAAATATATAACCGGATATGATTTACCAGTGTCATATCCAACTGGCAGATAAACATACACCTCATGTTCATATGGTAGAATGCCCGCAGGAAGGGTGTGCTTTATAAGTCCTTCAAAAGTTCCAACTCTGCCGTGAAGAAATTCGTTATGATAAGGATGACGCACATATCCGGGCATTGCCAGTTCGGAAAGCGCACCCAATCCATTGGATGATAAATATTTGTTAAACGGATCACAAAGAATTTTTCCATCAACTATAAGCTGATATTCAATGCGGGCATCGGGTTCTAATTCAAGCGGTAGAAAGAATAAACCTTTGCCGGGTAATTTCCTGAAAGGAATAGGATCTGTCCAGCCTGTAATATCACTTACAAGCCGGACATTTTCAGCTCCATTATAATAAAAGAGGATTACTTTGGAATCACTTTCATAAAAAGGATAATTCTGTTCTTCCAGGGATCTCAGAATATTCTTTACAATTTCATTCTGCAGATCAGCTGCAAGATTCTCCCAGTTATCCAGTGCGGATGAGAGCTCAATATTTACCGGGAAATTACTTAACTGTGTAGTATTCATAGTTCTCAGGCTTTTTTCAATCCTTTCGCATCAGCATTATAAAGTGTGCCCTGATAAGAAATATTTTTCAGTTCAGCTTTCGGATCAAAACTGCCGAATTGCGGTACTGCGCTTATTCCGTTATTCAGACCGGCTTTGATTCCAAACAATGACTCTATGATAATATTTGTCCAGCTGCCGCTTGATGAAACTGTCCAGTCTGTAATATAAGGCATATCCGGCGGGGCTTTCCGTGCACCGCCGCTGTCAGTATCGATAGCAGTTTCAACAAAGTGCGCCTGACCTAACGGACCCTGGTTAGCAGATTTAGATAATCCCTTCAGCCATTTAAGCGCCAGTTCAGTGTTGCCGGTTTTAAACAATGCAGTAACTGCCTGTGCTGGCCATGCCGGATAAGCACCATTCCACTGATGATCGGGTCTTACACTGAAAAGTGCATTATCATCGCCCGCAGAAAGCGCGCGCATCCATGTGGGCGACTGAAGTTCATTTTTGAAGAACTCAACCATTTCCGTTTTTTGTTTTTGTGAAAGGTCATCCGGTATCATATTAAGAATAGTAATAAAGTCATAGCAGTGTCTCACTTCAACCAGCCTGCCGTCAGGGAATCTGGTCGACCAATATCCTTTTCCATCAATATAAAGTTGATTTATCTGGGGAATGAGTGCATTAGCTTCATTAAGATAATCCTGAACCCTTTCTTTTTTGCCGGTAAGTGTGCACAGTTCAGACGCGGTTCTCAAATTAAATACGTTAGCTGCATTAAGTGCCGCAACCTCATGAACATAGGTGCTGACGCATTCCAGTAAATTATTTATTCCGCCGTAATCAGCAAGGCCGTTTGAGGATTTAAAGTTCTTCCAGTTGGAAGCATATTTAAGAAGCAGTTCAATCACCGGAGCTTTCTGACCTTCTTTAACCTGAATTGATTTATCCAGCCAGCCGGTATCTCCATTCCACCGTAAATAATTTCTTGATATTTCTGTTATGGCAAAATCATTTACAGAATACCAGGGACCAACAGGCCCGCCTGTAAGATATTCGGTACCGAAATGTTTATGTATATCCATTGCCATCCAGTGTTCAATATATTTCTTCATCACAGCGGGATCGAGCAATGCGTGAGTGAGAGAACTAAGAGCATAATCCCATATGAAAGTTACTGACTGCCAGTACTTAGGCATAAGGGTATCATAAGTTCTTCCGAGGACAGAATAAGGATTATCTCTTCTGAAATAAATAACTCCAAGCACTCCCATATAGTACAGTTTGCTTATCTCATTATCAGTGGTTTCGAGCAGCGGCATTGATCCTGAAAATCTTGAGTTGCCTGGTGTGAATGCTGCTTTAATTTCCTCATTCCATTCGCTTCTGCATTTTTTAATTTCCGCGCCTGCATCAGCCATTATTTTATTATAATCTGAAAGTACTTCAGGCAGCGAATCGCCCAGTACATTAACATAATCAACGATTTGTGTTTCACCGGGGGCAATTGTAAGTACGGTTTTTATGCCATTACGGCTGACAATTCCATCACGGGAGATACCCTGCACCTGGATAGCACCGCTGTTCTGTGCCCAGTAAATAAGCATATTATCAGTTTCATCAACTTCTATTTTGTGATCTGTTTCAAATGGAGGAAGGGGCTCATTCCAACTCTTCACTGCTTTTGTAACGCTTCCGGTAAATCCATACTTCAGGTGAACTTTCTTTTCTTCACCATTAGTATTCATGATTGAAAGCCGTACAGCACAGGCAGTCTTGCCCATTGGAAGAATAGTTATTGAATGAAGTTTAAGTCCCTGGTATTCAGCTTCGCGTTCAATTCTATCAGCAAACCAGGTATACTTAACCGGAGTGCCTGTGGCAGGGAAATAGATATCGTTAATGAATAATCCGCCTGTTATAAAATCAGAACAGCCGAAAGGAGGAAAGTTAAGACTTCTGATACCGGTAATATCAAAATCCGATTGTACGCATCCGATGAAGTTAGTTAATCCCGGAAGGTTAAAAATATCACCATGTTTATGAATAAGAACATCACTTTTAAGATCTTCTACTGTTGGGAACATCAAATCTCCGCTAAATCTTTTAAGAAAATTATTCGAAAGTTATTTCAATTAGGTGAGGATAATATTCCTCGAATTCTATATATGTAAAGTAAATGGTTTTGCCGTCATTCTTAGAAAAGTACGGGTGCTCTTTACCGGCATAAATAAGTTCAAGTGAAGGGCCCTGCACTCTTTTCTGAGGGATCACCTGCCAGAGTTCTTTTGGTTCACTCCACGGACCCCATGGTTCAGAAGCAGTACGTGCAACTATTTTACCGGTGAGATCCAGTGAATGGATTGACAGATAGCATCCCAGATATTTGTTATAGTTAACCGATAACTCATTGGGCATACCTGAAAATACAGGCTGAGATTGCTTTACATCCTTTGTCCAGCCTTCTTTTTCAGAAACAAAATATTCATACTTATCAATTGATTCTATATCTTCGGGTTTAACGCGTGCTAGGTGCTGTTTTTGTATCTGGTCGAATTTTGTACCATAAAGGTAAACGTACTCAAGATCTTCGCGGTACAATACCGCTGAAGCAAAACAAGGTTCATCTTCCTTCCAGATAATAGAGGTATTATCTCTGAAGATTCTGGAGAACTTCCAGTCGTTTGCATTACCGACCGCGAGTCCTGATCCAATTATTACAAAGTTGGCAGGCGGTTCGCCTTCCTCAAGCATTTTTATTTTTATGAAGTAGAGATAAACTTTATCTTTAACCGCAACTCCGTGAAGGCACCATATCCTGAACCAATTAATATCTTCATCAGCTTCATGAGGTATAAGCTGTTTAATCTGACCATTATCGTCAAGTATATACTTAAAATTATTGAATCCGTTTTCACCTGTATCATTATAGCATAACAAGCCGGTGTTGGTAATCATTTTTTCAAGTCCGCCAACACCGCTCATATCAACTGGTCCCAGGGGCACTCCGCCGGGATACCAGAGACTTTCGTCTTCCGTTCTTTTACCAATCAGAGTATCGCCGAAGAAGAAAAGGCATTTATCTTTTAAGGGAATAGAATATGCGCCATCCTGGCCAACCATTTTATTTGGATTTTCAGTAAACTGAGCGCCCAGGTCGCGTGCGCTCTGAACTTTTAATTCTTTCATTATATAATTTATCCTTATAACAGGTTACTTCAGTAAAACCATCTTTTTAGTTTGGGTAAATGATCCGGTAACTATTCTGTAATAATAAATTCCGCTTGGCAGGTTTGCCGCGTTAAAAGAAATCTGATATGTACCGGCTGATCTGAAACCATTCACCAGTGATTCAACTTCAACACCGGATACATTATAAATGCTGATTTTTACATCACCGGATTGTTTTAATGCAAAGGTGAAGTTTGTTGAAGGGTTAAACGGATTTGGAAAATTTTGTGAAAGTTCATATTCCGTCGGAGTTCCTGAAATCTGTTCTTCCACTGCCGAAGCCGGAGTAACTGTAACCATATGGTTCATCGAAGTATCTGATCCTGCGAGAGTCTGATCAACATCCTGATCATTCAAAAATTTAAGCATATCAAGTGTGTTAACGGTAGCAAGATATCCGATTGCATAAGTACCAGCCTTTGAGCCTACCTGAAGATTTATTGTTGTTTCGTAGACCTGATTTGCTTCGTGTAAATAACCCTGATCTGAAAGAAGGTTAATCCACTTCATTCCTTCAGGTCTTGTAATAACTGTATCAATATCACCCCAGACCGGTACAACAGCAGTATCGACCTCCATATTACCTGATCCCATCTGAGTAGTATAAGTACCGCTTATAAATGACCAATCCTCAGGAACGAGAATTGCAACAACTCCTTTATGAGCATTATTCTGTTCTGCATTAACATCAGTTATAGTAAGAGTTGTTGTGAAAGTTCCTCCGGCGTTAACTTCTGACGGCTGGTTTACATCATCAATCAGGCAGCCTGAAAAAGAAATTATTGAAACTACGGCCACGAATAAAATAATTATCTTATATGATCTCATATTTTCCTCCTTAAATTAAACATTACATATTTTCGATATAGAAAACCTCCGGGGTTTCTGAAAACCCCGGAGGTTTATTTTTACTTTAATAATAACATCTTTGAAGTTTGTGTGAACTCAGATCCGTCAATACCTTTGGCTGAAATGGTATAATAATATATACCGCTTGGCAGATTTGAAGCATTAAATAAAACCTGCTGGGTTCCTGACTGATAATTACCGCTGGCTGCTACATCAACAAGAACTCCCAGTGAATTGTAAACTGATAAAGTAACACTTGATTCTACAGGCAGATTGAAACTCAGCATAGTTGCGGGGTTAAAAGGATTAGGATAATTCTGTGACAGACTGAAATCCTTTGGTGCACTCAGATCTACAGCTGCAACTTTTGAATACTCGTAAGTTCCGCCGAAATCCATTTGTTTCAAACGATAATACAGTTTTCCTGATGATGCACTCTGATCAACGAAGCTATAAGATGATTTACTTACCGTTGTACCTTTACCGCCTACGAATCCGATTTTACTAAAGCTCCTTAGATCAGTGCTTCTCTCAATCTCAAAGCCCGTATTATTTGTTTCTGTAGCAGTTTCCCATTTCAATTCAACTCCGCTTTTTGTTCCGGCAGCAGTGAAAGAAGAAAGTTCAACAGGAAGCACGCCTGAAACAGTAATAGTGTTATCAAGATCAATCGAAAACCATGTTGGATCACTAAAATCGAGCGATGCATTTGAAACGAAATAACCAAGATCGAATGACCCCTGTGTAGTTCCCGGTGTCATTTTAACATGAACTGTAACGTCTAAAGTGTCGACAATAGTTACATGCGGAGTAGTTGACTGATAAACGACCCATTTCATATTATCACCGCTTGGGTACCTGGTTTCAAGTTCATTGGTCCAGAAATCAACCTGCCCGCCCGGTTCATTATCAGCAACATTTGCCGGCAGAAAAGCCATAGCACCAGTATACCCGCCTGTATACCACATGGAATCTACTTTCCAGCTGTTAGGAATTTTAACACCTGCAATTCCGTAATGTGGTGTAGCATCCGATTGACCTTCAACACTAACCAACATTGTTGCTGTAAATTGCTGAAGACCCTGAATTGTAGATGGCTGGGTCACAGAAAGAATTACGAAACATCCCGCAATGATTAATGCGAACGCTGCGGAAATTCCAAGAAGAGATAGTTTTGTAACATTGTTTTTCATATGCATGCTCCTATTAGTGATGCTTTATTTATTATGAACCGGAAAGAAAAGAAAACTTCTTTTCATAATTAGTTATTTAAGTTTCATTAGAACATCTGTATATTCACCCGGCTTTAAGGTGATCGAAAAAGAATTATCATTTACATTTAATGTCTGAAGAATCTGGCCGCTTAAGTTAATGATCTGAGCCTGGTAACCTGAAAAGAGTCTGCTTATTACCTTTGCGGTTTGAGTATTCTGCGAATCATTATTTATTAATCTTATAATGTAACTCTGGTCAGCATCCTTAAGATTAAGTAACATTATATTCTGATTGTCAATAGTCAAATATTCTTCCGATGCGGGTACTGAATCGAACCAGCTTTTCCTTAAAACCAGAGGAGTATTTAATTCATAGCCTGCAGCGCTGGTTATAGCAGGATTGAATGTTCCGGCATGTGAACTAAATGAATAGTGTAAATCAATGATGCCTTCCATATCTTCATGCCTGTTCCAATTGGGAGGAAAGTTATTAACCATGTTAGAAATAATAACAGGATTACCCGCTGCACCGTCTTTTCTTATTCTTATAACTCTCGCGTCGGCAGTTGCCCATATAACACTTTGCTTAGAATTGTAAACAGAAACTGCTCTTCTTATTGATACTCCGTCGTGATCTATTCCGGGAAGTCTGTCACTCTCCTGCTGAATAAATCCACCAAGAATTTCCGACTTAACCTTTGAATCAGGCAGGTTGAAACTGAACGGGAGTCCATATTCCTCAACAGATTTTGCAGGCTCCATGGCAGCAAGATTAACGCTCGCAGTCACGAAGACTTTATCGATGCTATCAAGCAGAGTATATTCTAATTTTTCGATAACTTCATTTTCCATAACTGCCCTGATGATCAGCCGCACCGGACTCTCATCAATAATTTCATACTCCACATTCTTCAATGCCAGCGATTTATGGTTTTGATTCAGCTGGTATTTTTCTACAGTAGGACCTGCAAATTGAAGGGTGCTGTTTTTAACAAGCAATTCTTTGTTTAATTTTTTATCCCATATACCGGTTACAGAATGAGCATCAAAACTAATTTTGTAAAACTGGTTCTCAATAGAATTCGCTGTCTTAACTAATCCGCTGTTATTTGCTTTTGAAGATGCCGGTTTAAGAAGGAATTTCTTATAACCGAAGGATGGAACTTCACGGGCAATGAAGAATTGTCTGTGATCTTTTCTGAAACTCGGTATTACTTTGTTTGACGCAGCATCGACAACTTCGTATTGAGGTGAATGATCGAACGGGAAATGAAATTCAATAAGATCATCTCTGCGCCAGGATAATGTATTAAATATAAACAAACCTTCTGAATCGAGACTCTCTTCAGGTTTTGAGAGCATCTGCATAGATTTCAGCAGAACTGATTCAGCTCCCAGGTATGCGTTATCAACGTAGTGATCACGATACTCCATGGTTAATTTATTCTCTTCCGGAGATCCGTATCCGTATTCAAGTCCGCTGCCATGCCCGCTGAAATGGAGCATGCTTCTGTATGCTGCAGCAAGTTCTCCGCTCATCGGGCGCTTTGTACTATCCAGCAAAGCAGTTAATGTTGACAATTTTTCTGCTGAAAGTAAATCATGCTGTGCCGTTCTTAACTTTTTATTTCTTTCAAATTCACCCTGGTAAAATATATCCCAGTTTGAAGTCCAATCGCCTCTAAATACCGGAAGTGTATTATAAGCGTCTGAATTAATCAATTCTGTTGTAAACTTGCTTATGCTGCTGCTTAAGAACTTCGGGTACTCATATTGTTCATTCCATTTTTTTGCGAGCAGGTACTGATGTTTTGCCAGTATGCTATTATCGCTGAAAGATGAATTTATGAGAATGATATCCGGCGTATATTTCTTCGCTTCGAGTTTATTGATGCGTTCCCATAATTTCTGCTCTACTGTAAAGAGGTCACCCGATTCAAGTCCGTACGACCTTCCTTCGTTATAAGCCTCATTGATATATGTAACGACCTGGCTTCCGTCTGCTGCCTCCCATTTGAAAACCTTTGGAAGACTACGCTGAAGCTTATAATCGCCATATACTTCATTAATACCTTCAGCTACAAGTTTAACACCGGCTTTAGATAATGCCTGAGGCAGAAACCATGACTGTCCCGGTACATCATTATAAACCGCCCCATTATAATCAATACCATATTTCTTTTTATATTCCAGAGCTTTATCAAATGAACGCAGCATCTCCTCTTCAGAAACCAGTCCTGTAAAAGGATTGGTATAAATGGGAGAGACGGCTATTCTTCCTGATCTAATAAGACTTATAAGTTCATTGAACTGTTCTTCACTTCTTAATTTTTCATAAGCTTCAAGCTGCCAGGTAGTCTCTATTGTCCAGTGAAAATCAGGATATTCCCTGCAGGCTTTAATAACATCATCTAGTGTATTGCAATGCAGTTCTTCACATACCGGCTGCGGGTGAGTATAGCCTACATCTGTATGATTAAGCAGCATCAGATGAACAGTATATTTCTTACGGCTTTCGAGGTTCACATCTTTCTGAATGCGTTGGGTTCCAATTATAAGCTCTGCATTTGCGGTAGAATTTGATACAATCTCAGGAAGATAAAATGATTGCCTTGTCCGGCCGGGATTAACAGACTCAAAGTTAAAGTCATAGTTGCTATTATTATGTTTTATCTTAAGTACTGCTGAACTGATTTCCGAAGAGAGTGAATTTATTTCAATATCAAATCTCTGCTTAAAATTATTGTCCGTTTTTTTATAAAATATTGTTGATACTATATTAAAGTCAGATTTATTATCCATGGATCTAAGAGAATACTTTGCTTCAGATAACGGAGTTCCATCTGTTTTTAAAAGTCTTGCGTAAAATCCCCACTCCCATTTAATAACTCCGAAGAAAGCGAGTCCAAGATTTGTATGAGTGTTAATTACTCTTACCAGCAGATCATTATTCCCTTTCTGTAATCTGATTCTGACAGTATCCTGATCCTTAGAAGCATTGCGTGCACCATTTACAGTATGAATTTGTTTTTTATTAAGGAATACCTTCAGCTGGGAATTGCTGCCAAATGTAAGTAATGCGTCCTGTTCTTTGTCACTGATAATTGTCGTGAATGCATATCCTGCTTTAGAATACCATATCTTAACAGGAATAGCAGTATTCGCATTCCATTCAAGCGTACTATTAAAATCAACAAAGCCCTTGTTATCCGGTGACTGAATAAACCATAAGTTTTTTTCCTTTTCCGGGAGGATAGGAAGAGCATATTGACCGGCGGTTGGTGAAATATCAGGTTCACCAATTGCGGAGGTATCTTTGGGATCACCAAAACCAACTGTAGGAAATTCAAAGGGACCATTAACAATCCAGCCCGGAATAAAACCCTGCTGGTTACCGCTAAATGTTATCCCGTCATTCTGTTGCGCTGAACTTATAAGTGAGAGCGCCAGAAGAAATAAGGTTATATATGTTTTACTTACTATCAATCAGCTACCCGGTTTATTTTATAAAGAGCATCTTTCTGGTCTGCTGAAATGAACCTGCTTCCATTCTATAGAAATAAATGCCTGAAGCAAGTCTGGATGCATCAAAATTGATATCGTAATTACCAGCTTCAAAGTTTCCACTTATTACTTCAGCATACATCCTTCCAAGAGCATCATATACTTTTATGGTAACCTCTGATCTGTGAGGCACGCTAAATGATAATTTTGTGGAAGGGTTGAAGGGATTAGGAAAATTTTGTTTCAGATTAAATTTTTCAGGTAAAGGAATATTATCTTCTGCTGAAGAAGTTGTTGTATCATTTGTGCTAAGATAAATGAATCTCGGCATGTAGATATCAGCATTATTAAAATGGTCTGCAAATTCAAAAGAGTTTACATTATAACTTATAAGCAGTTCATCCGGTGTTGATAAATTTGGATGAGCTTTTGCATTATAGATAAATATATCACTGTCTGTTAAAACTTCTGGGGCGTTATAGATTGAGTTCATTATACCAAACGGTCCCACCGGTGAATCACCTGTCTTTACTGCGACACTGCTTCCGGACTGGAACACCAGTAAGTATCTTCCATCCTTAATGGGATTAACACTGAATTCCTGAGATATACCGTTGGTTATTGGTGCGCAGTCCAGAATGGAGCCGGACCATTCAGTACCATTCCAATATTCATATTTCTCAAAGTCATCAATGTTTTCAGGAAGTACCCTTGCAGCCATTAATTCCTTTCCGGTTGAACTGCTTTTCGGACCATATACATATATATACCCGTCAGGTGAAGGGTTACCAGAAATTTGAGTCATCGGCATTACCGCCTGTCCAAGCACTATATCATAATTTTGTGTACTGTCCTTGTAGAACAATGGTGTATCAAACTGCTGAACATCAGAAATGAAATTCTCTTCATCCATTGTGAACTTTAACAGAGCCACACCATTCACTTCAAAACCAAATCCTCCGGCATTAGTACCATTTAATCTCAGTGCATAAACATAAATTGTGTCGTTAAGAGCGATACCATCCATCAGCCAGTACCAGTCCTTTGGGTTTGCATTCGGAGTATTAGGTACAAATACTGTTTTGGGTTTATTTGTAGCTGAATCTTTTCTCCAGAAATACTCTATTGAATCCGGATCAGGAACATTACCGGGCAGTAGCGCCAGAGTATTATTAACCAAAACGGCATTACGCCTGCGGTTATTACTATCTACTTCACCGATAAAAGTATCACTGAATAAAAACAACTGTTTTCCGGCAGGTGAATTTGACGGTGCATCATATTCATCCAAAGGAATAGTATAAATTCCATCAGCACCAGTCCAGCCGCTGGTTCTGTCCACTATTTTATCCCACTCCTCCGCGCGGCGGACTTTATATTTTGATACGCAGTTGTTTGAATCCGGAACACCAATAGCGTGAGGGAATGAAACAGGTGACCAGGAAGGATTATTGAGCATACCAGAAGTTGCTTTAGTTGTCAGGTATCCTAGATTAAAACATCCCTCGGTTTCACCCACCTTAAGTTTTATATCTACATTAAATGAAATAATATTCTGAGTGTATGAATAACCCTGATCTGATATAAGCACAATCCACTTCATATCAGTGCCATAATTAGCGGCAGGATAAAATTTATTAACTGAATCTTCCCATTCTGGCGAAACAGCTAATGTACCATTACCGATAACTGAAGAATATGACGCTGATACAAATTCCCAGTCAGAAGGAGCAATAATACCCAGAATACCCTTATGGGCGTTTGGTTCTGGTCCCAGGTTATCAGTTATAATCAGGCTTACATCAATTACTTCGCCGGGCTGTGCAGAAGACGGCTGATTTATTTTTTCAAAGAGGCATCCATTAAACATAGTTAATACTGAAATTGTTATTGTTGATAGTAGAATTTTATACTTCATCTTAATCCTTTCCGATCATTATAGAAAATCTGTGAATATTGTCAAAAACCTTTTCGGATAAGACGAATGCATAATCAATCCTGGTGGATAGACCGCCGATTGATGGAGGCAGAAGTCCAACTCCAAGGCTCCATTTACCTTCATCCACGTTTATACGATGTCCTCCTCTTATGGCGATATACTTCAGCAGTTCCAGTTCAGCGCCAATGTTAACCCATTCAATATTGTCAGTAGGGTGAACAAGCTCAGCTGCGCCTGTTAAAATAATATCATTAGTAAGTTTTAGTTTATCTGATGCACTCAGTCTGAAGAGCAGAGGTGTTCTGAAATCCTGGTTAAGCAGGCGCATGTCAGGACCAAAATGCTGTAATGAAAATCCGAGTGTAAGATCTCTGAATCCCGTTGCGTAAATAGCACCCACATCGAACAGAACATTGCTTATTAAATAGTCATCAAGTTTTTCCTGCACATATTTGACCTGTAATCCGATTGATAACCTGTCAGTAAATCTTCTTGCCGCAGCGACTCCGAATACATAATCACCGGCACTGACCATTCTGCCTGTTCCGTCAGGCAGCAATGCTGTTGTTTCTTCAAATTCATTTATCTGCATACTGGCGGCGCTTAACGCGAATACGAATGATGAGACTGGAAATGCCAGAACAGCAGCATTATGTTTACTTCCCGCCAGCCAGGTGTTATGTGAGAATGATACCTGGTAATTTTCAATATATGAAATACCGGATGCGTTCCAGAAAACAGAATTTGCATCATTCACCAGACTTCCTACAGCTCCGCCCATTGCAGTTTCTTTGGCACCCACACCTATCTTTAAGAACTGTAAGCCTGATGTACCTGCTTTTGAAAAATCAAAACCGTAATCAAGCTGGGCAAGATTTTCTCTTAAGGGAATCAGCAGCAGAATAATTGCAACTATTATAAATGATTGTTTCATCTGAAAACCTTTTACTTGATTATTACTATTGTACCTTTGGCATTACCAACGGTTGATTCGACTGTATAGAAATAAATTCCGGGAGAAGTTCTCTGCCTTGCGTCGGTAAGCTGGTCCCAGACTTCCTCTCCTGAATTAAGATTATTGTGCTCCAGTGTTCTTAACAATTCACCGCTTGAAGTATAAATTCTGATTGTGCATACCGCAGGCAGATTAGAAAAAACTATCTGGTTTTCAGTACCAGCTGTGGGAAAGCCTGACACTTCCCTGAACGGATTTGGAAATACTTTTACATTAAGAGCATTCTCAGCAGCGGTTCTTGTTGCGGTTATTGCGGTTACGTTTCTGTTGGTTAACCAGCTTTCCTTTCCGGTGCTGTCCATAGAAGTAACTGCATAAAAATAACCCGCGCCCAAACTTATAGTCTGATCTTCATAAATCCATTTATTCGTTTCAGAATTGAAATACCTTGTTCTGTCGCTTGGCCTTTTAGGATCGATCCTTCGGATCATTGTATAAGGACCTATAAACGACCTGTCACTGCGGTATATCTTATATTCTCTGAAATTAGATTTGCCTGATATTGGATTTACCCAGCTTGTTTCCAATGGTGACCAGGTTAAAGCGATAGTTTTATTTGCCGGAAGCGAATAAGTAGTTATATCCGGTGAAGGAGGAGGCACAGATGAAACTCTGTAATTATTAATAAATAGTTTGATTGCCCGGTCCATAGAATTCTTTAAAGAATCCAATCCTTTACCCAATAATGCCTGTGAGGCCAGCCCCAGAAGAGCTTTGTCGAGAGGGAGACCATTTACTGCTTCAGCAGTAACAATTTTTACTGAAGCACCGGGAGCCATGTTATAAGGACCTGCACTCATCAGCATAAATGGTGTTAAACGTTCATCCGTTCCGGCCTGTAATGACTTGTTTGTACCGTTCAGAATATTATACAGATCCTGGGGTGTTGAACTTTGTATTGTAAAAAATCTTTCGTTATTAAGAAGCTGAGCCCAGAATACATTGGAAGGCTGGGGACGGTTATCAGAAGCCGCATCTGCATACAGCATTGAGAAACCGGCGTAACCTGTTGTTCTTAGTTCATTCTGAGCAGCAAAATAATTTCCGATATCACCTGGAATGCTGAAGTTAGGAGTATCATCCCATGCAAAGATCATCTTACGTGTTGAATCATAAGAAACAAATTCATCGGTTCTGTTGAAATCATCACCCCATCCATTATGTACCACAAAATCCTGGTAACTTGGTCTGATGAGATTCGGGAATCCTATAAATACATCATTCACAGCACCCGCATTATTATTAGTTACAGTATATTCGCATATCACAAAATTGTTAAAGCCCGGAAAACTCCATACCCTGCTTTTTCTCTGTACAGAGATATTTTCACTGGTTTTCCATGATGCAGTAATAATTTGTTCAGCTTCAGCGGGATTATAAGATGATGACTCAAGAAAATTATTTACCTTTTCAATTGGCTGAAATGTTCCGTTATCAACAAAATTAAAAGGACCATTTTCAGTAAAGAAAACTGCACCATCAGATCTCTTACCACCAATCCACATGCCTGAACCGACTGAATAAGAACGCTGATCATCTTTATTCATCTGAGCAGGACCCCCGGGCCAATCCATACTGGGGTAATATTCAAACCTGTTGGTTGGATTAGGTGCACCAATCGTACCGTTATCTTTCATTGTTTCCCAGAGTTCGCCCCGGTCATGTATTTCGAAGTCAGCATTACGAACCTGCGCAGAGAGCGAACTAATCAGAATAGTAACGATCAATATGATTTTAGTTTTCATTATTCCCTGCTCCTGCTAAAATGAATATTTAACGCCTAGGAAGTAGCGTCTTGTTTCAAAATAATTCTGCCAGCTTATATCATAACCTGCCGCGTCCACTGTTGAGATCTGTCCTGATTCAACGTAGTTCTTGGTTGCATTTGCATCAAAGACAACATCGCCGTAGGCACGAAGGTTTTTTGTATTGAAAAGATTTGTAACCTGCAGATAAACCACAAAATTGTGTGAGCCCGAAATATTAAATAGCCTGTCAAGTTTAAGATCGACATTGTGACTTGCAGGGAAACGGTAATTATCATAAGTATCAGGGGCATCATTCGTCTGCAGATATGTGAATGTCTGGCCGCTTACAAACCTGTATAACACACTTAATGTAGTTCCTTCCAGTATTGAGTTGAACATATTAGTGCTCTCAAAATCAGGATAACTCAGAAACAGGTTCGCGCGAAGTATGTGAGGACGGCTGAAACTCCTTTCAGTTGGAATTCTTTTGTTAACTTCAGTATCCCATTCATATACAGGATTGCCGTTCACATCAAAAGTAATTCTCTTAGGACTAGCCCTTCCTGAAGTAGATTTGGAAAAGCTGTAATTAAGATCAACATTTACGTTCTTGTTAAAGAGTGTTCTTAATGATATTTCAAATCCTCTTGAATCTCCATAGTCACCGGGGAAGAATGCAGCGAATGACTGTCCTGCCGCTACTTCTTTTTTAGCGCTGAAAGGATCATACCCCCGGACAGACCTGTCGAATAAGCCGACGCGTTCATCTGTCTGATCAAATACATCTTTATAAAAAGCGGTTATATCTAGAACAACAAAGTCGCTGAAATTGTGTTTAATACCTGTTTCAAACATTATTGTTTTCTGGGGACGAAGAGGTTCCACTGTATAGGCAACAACTCTTTCCGGATCGCCATCGTTTGATTTCTGATGGACCGGTTCCCTGCCTTCCTGCAGTGCAAGTTCTCTTTCAGCAATAATTTTCTCTACCAGATTGACGGGCCTGAAATAAAGAAATTCAAACATCTGATCAAGCACCGGCATCTGATAATAATGGCCGTAATTAAAATGAAGAAGAGAGTTCTCTGTGATCGGGAATGAAACGCCGAAACGCGGACTAATCATATGATATGATTTTGCAGGAACCCTGTTCTTTTTAAGTACATTCTCAAAAGCGTATTTTATATGGCCATCTGAATCAATCTGATCATCATCAGGATCTTTGGTTTTATCATATAAAGGATCAACGGCGAGGTTAAAGTAATTTTGTCTTTCAAACCACATCCTGTTTGGATCGAAGTAATCATACCTTAATCCGATATTCAATATCATGCTTTCAAATTCCATCTTATTCTGGACATAAGCAGCGAATTGGAGAGGATGAAAAGTTTCATTAAGGCCTCTGTTGATCCAGTCATCCGGATTATCAGTAAATGATGGAAATCTCCAGCTTTCTTTTTCAGAAAAAGTATTATACCGGAATTCAAATCCGGTTTTAAAAAGATTACTTGAATTAAACTGCCAGTTAAGATTCCCGACAAAGGAAGCGTCCCCCGTAGAAACATTATTTTTTATTGTAGGTGAATATTGATCGAAAGGTTCTTCTTCGAATCCATCATATCTCATGAAACCAAATAAAGTAGGATTTTTACTTCTTCCGAGCGAGGTATATTCACTTGGACGTTCTTTATATTCTATATTATATGTACTGAGCCTTAGTTCATAAAAAAGATTAGTGCTTAGAACGTGAGTGAACAATCCTGCAAGGCTCCAGTTATAAGTATCTATTAAAGATCCCCAGCCGCGGTAATATTTTGCCTGACTGGTAAAATCTCCGTTCTCCTGAAGCGTTGAGTGCGCGTCGTGATTATAAGTACCAGTTACACGAAACTGCAGATTCTTTCCCCTGGTAGAAAGGTTTGCAAAAAGGTTTTCAGTATTTCTTGTTGACCGGGGACGCGGTAATGAATATGCCTGCTGTTTTACCTGACTTGAAACAAAAAATCTGAGGGGTGTTTCACCAATAGTAACTAATGGTCCACCCATACTTATATAGAGTGTATGATCCGGAATATCCCGGTAATCGTATATTTGTCTCTGGCGGTACGGTGTCCACCATGCTGGATCCAGACTCCCATCAGGAAGAGTGTTATCAATAAATTCTTTCTGTGTATTCTGATCATAAAGGTAATTTCCGAAATGACGCTGACCGGGTAATCCATATATATATTCAACCGAAGCATTAAGTCTGTCTGCTCCTTCTTTCGTTACAACACTTACCACTCCTGACTGTGCTTCGCCGTATTCTGCAGTAAATCCGCCAGTCATTATCTGAACTTCCTGAATGGCATTCATATTTAAGTTTGTGAATGATCCGCCCCAGTCTGCCCTGCCGTTAACAAGGGCAGCCATTCTTACTCCGTCAAAGAACCATTTAATTTCATCCTGACTGCCGCCTCTTATGGAATATCTTGTTTCACCTCGTCCCGCTGAACCTAACCCTCCCACAACCGGAATGGGATCAAGGAACACGCCTGCCTGAACAAAGAGTCCCTCTTTTGCATCACTAACTGGTAACCTGTCAATCTCTTCCAGGCCAAGGAACTGAATACTTGCAGTAACATCTTTCTGTATGACAGGTCTCTCTGCTACAATAACCACTTCTTCCCCGATGTCGAGGGTTGTCTCTTCAATAACGGCATTAATCTTTGTGGTAAGCTCTGCTCTAACATTAACATTCTGAACAACAACATCCTTATAACCTATCATTGAAAACTTCAGGGAATATTCTCCCGGTGGAACCTGTAAAATAAGGTATTCCCCTTTTGCATCTGTTGCCGAGCCGTAAGTTGTGCCAACGATGGTTACATTGACACCGGGAAGTTTATCGCCGGTTGCCTTATCAGTTACAGTACCCTGTATCTTGCCTGTTACGGCATAGGACATTTCAGCACAAAGCAAAATAGTAATCAGAGAAAGAATTATTCTCATTACTGTGGAGTTTTGTTTTAATTTCTTTAAACTCATATTCCTACCTGAATAGATTTAATCTTTCAATCCGGTCATTAAAAAGCCCTGAATAAAATACTTCTGGAACGCAAAAAATATCAGAAGCATTGGAAGCATCATCAGCATTGAAGCAGCCATCAGCAGCGACCATTCTGTCACGTACTGTCCCACGAACATTCCTAGTCCAAGTGCAATTGTTCCCTTTGCCTGATCCGACAAATAGATAAGGGGGCCAAGGAAATCATTCCAAGTAAACATAAAAGTCAGAATTGCTACTGTAGCAAGTGCGGGTTTGGCATTAGGTAAAACAATATTCCAGTATATCCTGAACTCCGAACATCCGTCAATTCTTGCTGAATCAAGAAGATCCTTCGGAATAGAAAGGAAAAACTGTCTTAATAGAAAAACATTAAAAGCTCCTCCGCCAAGAAAAGCAGGAAGAGTAAGCGGTTTAAAACTGTTAAGCCATCCTATTTCCTTAAAGAATACAAAAACGGGAATCATGATTACCTGTATCGGCAGCATCATTGTGGCTAATACAAGTATGAACATAAAATTTCTTCCCGGCCAGTTAAGGCATGCGAACGAATATGCAACAATAGAACTTGATAATACAGTTCCTGTAATTACAATCGCGGAAATGAATACTGAATTTTTTATATATAACAGGAATGGTATTCTCTCAAAAACTTTCGCGTAATTATCCCAGTGAAATGTTTCGGGGATCCACTGCGGCGGAATTGTAAATATCTGCGCATCCCCTTTAAGTGATGTAGAAAGTATCCACAGAAAGGGTATCACAAAGAATAACGCGAATACCGTAAGCAGAAGGTATATAAAGGTGTTCTTAATATATTTTTTCTGAGTATTTGTCATTTGCTGCCCTCGTAGTATACCCATTTTCTGCTGATCCGGAACTGGATGATTGTTATAATAAGACTTATAATCAGCAGCAGCCATGCAAGGGCAGATGCATAACCCATTTCAAAATCGTTGAATGCTTTATTATACAGATACAGGTTATAGAACATTGTTGAATTGAGAGGTCCTCCCTGAGTCATGATGTACGCCTCAACAAAAACCTGTAAGGAAAAAATTATCTCCATAACCGTCCAAAGGAAGATGACAGGTGAAAGCATAGGCACTGTTACATTCCTGAACTTTGCCCACCAGCCCCCGCCGTCAATATCTACAGCTTCATACAGATGTAAGGGAATGTTTTGTATAGCTGCAAGGAACACCAGCATTCTTCCCCCTCCAATTGACCACACGCTCATCAGAACCATGGCCGGTTTTGACCAGTCGGGATCAAGAAGCCACAGGGGCCCCGGTATTCCCATAAAAGCGAGAAAAGAATTTATTAAACCGAACTGAGGATTGAACATCCAGAGCCAAACAACTGATAATACAACGCCTGTAACAATTGAGGGAATGAAATAAACAGTACGGAAAACCTTAACTCCCTTAACAGCATTGTTTACAAGCACTGCCAGCAGGAGTGAACCAACTATACTGAAGGGAACTCTTAAGGCTGTATAAAATAGAGTATTATATATAGAAGTCCAGAAATAAGGATCTTCAAAAAGTAATTTTTCATAATTAGCCAGACCTATGAACTGAGGTATACGCAAAACATCATACCGGCATAAACTATAGTATATAGACATGATCATCGGGTATAATCCGAATATCAGGAAGCCGATAAACCAGGGCATCATAAAGATAATGCCGAAGATTGCCTGCTGTCTGTTGAACCTGCTTGTTTTCCAGTTGATCATATTTATTATTTACCGGCTACTTTAGTTCTTACGTAATTATCATACTCGATTGTTTCATCGAGATGTATCTGTATAGTTCTCTCAGCCTGTTTAAGTGCGTCGAAGGGTGACTGGATCTTATGTATCACCCTTTCCTGTGCGCCCATGAACTCCCTCCAGAATACATCATGTGCAAGAGGAATAATTGCAGGGGTTTTGCTATGCTCAAGGAGATCAGTAAAGACACGGTTCGGAGCATTGAGAGATAAAAATGCAGGATCATTTGCTGCTTCCTTATTTGATGGAAATAAAAGTTCCTGTTGTTTTTGTGCTTCAGCAAGCTGAATATCTTTACTCACTGCAAACTTCATTAATTCCCATGCTGCTTCCTTATTTTTGGCGCCGCGCGGAATTGCAAACCACCAGCTCCCTGTTGATGAAACAGGATCATAGCCGTCAAAAGTTGGAATATCAGCAACGCCATATTCGAGATTTTTATTATACAGTTTAATCTGGTCAGGAAAGGAATTATCGAGCACCATCATTGCCAGCTTTTCTGATATAAAGCCATGCTGATCGGCAAATCCGAATCCTGCTGAAAATGTTGAAACATTTTTAACAGGATACTGTTTATAAAAATTTTCTATCCAGTTGAATGCTTTAATTGTGGGCTCATCCGTAAGATTTACTTTTGTACCATTTTCTACTAACATCTGAGCACCGAGCTCCCATGCCATTAATAGTACAGTCTGAATATTTCCGTAAGTTGGAATGAAACCCATCTGCGTATAATTTCCGCTGGTGTTTTTTTTAGCAAGTTTAGCGGAATACTTCATTACCTCTTCCCAGGTTCTTGGAGGTTTTTCAGGATCTAAACCTGCCTCCCTGAATAATCTCTTATTATAGAAGAATGCATAGGAATTTGAGTACAGCGGGAGCGCATAAATATTATCATGAAAACGCATCTCATTCCAGAGTGCCTGAAAGAAGATGGTTGAATCGAAGTTATCACGCTTAATAAATTCATCTAAAGGTGTTAGGGCTAAACGTGTTGCCCATTTAGCTACAGGTGTAACAAGGAAAACCAGGTCAGGTGGATCTTCACTTAAAATTGAGGTTAGAATTTTCTTTTCATGCTCGTTCCAGGGAAGCGGTGTCGGCTCAACAATAATGTCAGGATGAGTGCGGTTGAATTCAGTTACATGAAAAGGATCTTCCTTCATAGCACTAACCATCCAGTACTTCAGTCTGATCCTGCCATCAGCAGGAGCTTTGCTTTCAGGCATGAACAGGAACAGGCCCATTGCCAGAACCGCGCAAAGACTAATGACTATTTTGATGGCCTGCTTCATAATGAATTTTATTTATGTTTTAATTTTACATCTTATACATAGCTTATGATTGTTTAGTATGCTGAATTTCAATGGAATAAGTGAAATGTTCAGCATTATAGTATCCGATATTATACTCTACCGGGCGTCCTCCCGGATCGAGTACAAATCTTTTTCTTTTAAGTACCGGCGCGCCAATTTTAATATTAAGCTTCTTTGCTATTCTCTTATCTGCGACTTTGGCACTTATCTCTTCCCGCGATGTTGCTGCGATGGTAGCATATTCTTCTTCAAGCATCTTATATAAAGGCTTGCTGAAATCTTCTTTGCCTGTTAATCCAACCCGGGGATGGAAATAGGAGACGAAGTATACGATGGGACCATCATCCAGCCCGCGCAGCCTTTCCATTGCAAGAATTTCTTTTTTAGGCGAAATGGAAAAGAATCTTGTTACAGCTTCATCAGGCATAACCCAGTTAACATCTATCTCATAAGTTTTGAACGCAATTCCCTTCTCATTCATTTCCTGTGTGAAGCTGTGCCAGCTGTCGAGACGCGTGTTGACCGCGGTGTTGGCAGCCCTGGTACCGACGCCTTTTTTCCTGATGAGAAGTCCTTCATACACCAGTTTATTGGTTGCGTGTCTTACTGTATTACGCGATATGCCCAGACGTTTAGCTAATTCAATTTCATTAGGCAGCAGTTCGCCCTTGCTGTATTCAGGCTGTTCTATCATTTCTCTCAGCATTTGTTCAACCTGGATATGAAGAGGAAGGTTACTTTTATGATTGATTTCTATTACCATGGTGGTAAATATTTATTGTAGTATTTAATTATTTATTGTATATTTTAGAGTGAATGTCCATATGTCCATACATATGGACATATGCAAGTTAATCTGCAGTTTTATAATTGTCAAGTAAAATCGTTCTGGTATTAAGAATTTTCTTGTAAGTAATTTTGATAACCGGTGGAACGCACTTAAGCAGATTAAAGAGGAACGGTTTTGTAATGCCGGGCACATATCGTGTGCTTATATTTACCTTATACCGTGCATATAAAGCGCTTATAGATACCCCGGGATCATGCTGTGATCATAATCAAAGAAAATAAGTCAGGATATCTTATGAATAAATCAGGTGAGTTCAAAGATAAGGCAGCTTTAGTTACAGGCGGGGCTATGGGAATAGGAGGAGCCATCGCAAAGTTATTATCAGACCGGGGAGCAAAAGTTCTGATTGTGGACAGGGCTGAAGAAGGTGGAATTAAGGCTGCTTCTGATATCAGGTCACTGGGAGGAACTGCTGAATTTTTCAAAGCTGATGTATCAGAAATAAAGGAATGTTCTGAAGCGATAAATAAAATTGTTGAGCTTTTCGGAAGGCTTGACATCCTGTCAAACAATGCGGGAATTCAAAAGTACGGTACTGTGGAATCAACTCCTGAAAACGAATGGCATGAGGTAATGAACGTAAATCTCAACAGTGTATTTTACTTAAGCCGCTTTGCAATCCCCCACCTCAGAAAGACAAAAGGAAATATTGTAATTATGACTTCCGTTCAGGCATTTGCAACTCAGCGGAATGTTGCGGCTTACACAACTTCAAAGCATGCGCTGATCGGATTAACAAGAAGTATGGCAATTGATTTTGCGCGGGACGGGATCAGGGTTAATTGCATTGCACCTGGTACTACTGATACTCCGATGCTTCAGTATGCGGCATCGCTTGATCCTGATCCCGATTCGGTTTATGAAACCTGCAGAAACATGCATCCGCTCGGAAGAATAGCAAAACCTGAAGAAGTTGCTGAGATTGCTGCTTTTCTTGCTTCAGAAAAAGCATCATTTGTAACCGGCTCATGTTACCTCGTTGATGGAGGATTACTTCTGCCAATAGGCGGCGAACCAAAAACATCGGATAAATAGAATGAAGATAACAGATATTAAAGCCACTACTGTAACTGTGCCTCTGGAAGCACCTTTAAGGCATGCGAATGGCGCACATTGGGGAAGATTCGTAAGAACAATCGTTGAAGTTATTGCCGATAATGGTTTGGTTGGATTAGGTGAAATGGGCGGCGGCGGTGAATCAGCAGAGAATAATATCCGGTCGTTAAAAAGTTATCTCGTCGGACATGATCCCCTTCAGCTTGAGCAGCTGCGGTGGAAGATTATGAATCCCGTTGCTTCCTTATATAACAACAGGTACCAGGTACACGCAGCCATTGAGTTTGCGTGTATGGATCTTGCAGGAAAGTTTCTTGGCATCAGGGCCTGTGATCTGCTGGGCGGTGCACTCAGAGAAGAAATTCCTTTTGCCAGCTATTTGTTCTACAGATATAAAGATAAAAAAACAGGACTCGGGGGTGAATCATCAGCAGAACAAATTGTTAAACATGCTAAGGAACTTACTGCCAGATGCGGATTCAGATCACATAAATTAAAGGGAGGAGTTTTTCCCCCTGAACATGATGTTGAAGTATATGAAGCACTCGCCGAAGAATTTCCCGAAGCTTCATTCAGACTGGATCCCAATAGCGTATGGAGTGTTGAAGAGTCAATTAAAGTAGGTAAAGCAATTGAACATATAAATAATGATTATTTTGAGGATCCCACATTCGGACTAGAGGGAATGAAACGCGTAAGGAACTTCGTAAGAATTCCTACTGCCACAAATACAGTTGTAATAAATTTTGAACAGCTCGCTTCTAACATTCGCACTGAAGCTGTTGATGTAATATTATTGGATACAACTTTCTGGGGGGGACTGCGGCAGGCGTACAAAGCGGGACAGGTGCTTGAAACCTTTCAGATGGGCGCGAGTGTTCACTCTTCAGGTGAACTGGGAATTCAGCTGGCGACAATGCTTCACCTGGGAGCATCACTTCCCAACCTGGCATTTTCTGCTGACGCTCATTATCATCATCTCACCGACGATATTATCAAGGGAGGATTGATGAAATACAAAGACGGAAAGATAAAACTACCCGATTCGCCCGGTCTTGGTGTTGAACTGGATTATAATAAATTGAAACAGTATAACGAACTTTTTAAAGAACTCGGGGGCTATCAATATGACAGGGACCCAGGCAGACCTGATTGGTATACAATAATGCCCGAAAAGAATTATGCAGATCCTAAGAAACAGATAGAAGTATAAGATGAAAAAAATGAAAGGATAAGATGAAGCTGGATAACAATATATGTTTTACCACGGTGCAGCTTATGCCCGGGGTTCCCCTTAATGTTTATGCGTTACGCGGTAAAGAGTATTCAATACTAATAGATACCGGTATTAAATCTATGCGTGAACAGATCCTTGAGCTTTGCAGTGAAACAGGAAATGTAAGGAATGTTCTGATCACTCATGTTCATGCCGATCATATAGGCTGCAACACGGTCGTAAAAGAGAAAACAAACGCGCAGTTCTTTGCCGCCGGAGCAGTCCCCTGGATTGAAGATTTTGAAACACACTATATGGAATTCTGCATTCCTTCTGAACATCTGCCTGATTCGAAAGAACAGAAAGATGAGATACTCGGACTGATGGACGGACCCGTTAATGTTGACGCAGTAATTTCTGATGGAACCATTTTCAGACCGGGCAGCAACATTGAACTTGAGACTGTTGCACTGCCGGGGCACAAGTTAGAAGAAGTGGGATTTCTGAATCATACGACTGGTGATTTTTTCACAGGTGATATTCTGCTCGCGCTTGCCGCACCTTTCTTTCATGGATTTCAGACTGCAAGAGGATTCAGAAAGAGTCTGCAGAAGATCAGCAATTTAATTAATGAAGGTTTTGTTAACCGCGTTCTCGCTGCACATCATAATCCCCTGGATAAGAGAAGCGCTCTTGAAGCAGTAAGAAGTACTGAATTATTTCTGGACGAAGTTCAGTCAGCTGTAATTGCCGAAGCAAAGGGTATAAGGTTACCTGATCTGTGGAAAAGGGTATGTGACCGGATGGATAAGCAATATGAGTTCAGAGGATTCGCAATGATTGATGTACAGATAAGTGAGTTGATTGAAGAAAAAATACTCTTCAAAGATAACGGGAAGATCTATAGAAAATGAAGACACTCCTTTTGAAAAATTCTAAAGTTGAAGTAGGGATACTTCAGGAATGCGGACACCTGTTCCCGGTAAGGTTCTTCTTTGGCAAGAATACTATTGAACCGATGCATATTGCGCCGTGGGTAAAAGAAGATCTTAACGGATCTATGCCTCCTATGCTTAAATATCTCAGAGGTGATTTTTTCTGCGCGCCGTTCGGTGCCAGTGATGTTATGCCGGATGAAACACGCGGACATGGTGCTTCAGCAAATGATAAATGGGATGCACTTGAGACCACAAAATCTTCAATTCTCCTTCGTTTATCAAAGCAGATTATGGGCGCTGATCTGCTGAAAGAGATCAGTATTAATGATGATGAGTCAGTTGTTTATCAGAAACACACTTTTAAAGGCGGCAGCGGAAAGATTCCTGTTGGCCATCATGCAATGCTCAGAATTCCTTCAAGAACTTATCTCAGCTATTCAGATTTTATATTCGGCGGTACACCTCCTGAACCTGTTGAGACTAATCCGTCTAAAGGAAGATCACTGCTAAAATATCCGCAGCAGTTTCAGGCAGTAAAAGGCGGTTCTCAATCTGGTGCTGATCTTCAGCAATCAGCAGAAACTCTAAAAAAAGTAAAGGATAATGAGAATAAAGATATTGATATATCGGTCTATCCCTTTGCGGAAGGCCATGAAGATCTTTACATGATCATTTCCTCGCATGATGTTCCATTCGGATGGTCTGCAGCCAGTTGTCCAAACGAGGGCTGGTTGTGGTTTTCAATCAAGAACCCGGGCATATTACCTAACACTGTCATCTGGCTAAGCAATGGCGGAAGATACTATCCACCGTTCTCTTCAAGGCATAAGAATGTAATAGGAATTGAGGAAACAGTGAGTTTCTTTCACCTTGGACATAAAGCTTCTGTTGAAAGCAACTTTCTGAATGAGCAAGGCTGCAGGACGTACATTGAATTGTCACACCATAATGATATAACAATTCCCTGGATATTTGGAGTGGTGCAGATACCGCAGACATTCGGCCGTGTAAAACAAATCAGAGAGATAAAAGGCGGAATTGAAATAGAAGATTATAATCATAATAAAACAGAAGCAAAAGTTAATTTGAATTTTATAAGGGGTACGCAATGAAATTAGGAGTCCTGAAAAATAAGGGTGCGGCTGTCATCTCACAAAATGGGTATATTCCGTTAAGCTCACTGGGGTTTAACGGAACACTTGAGCAGTTAATAAATGCCGGACGGGAAGTATTAATGGAAGTACAGAACAGATTATCATCATATACTGAATTTATTCCTTTCAGGGATGAAGAACTTGATGCTCCTTTAAGGACTCCGGGTAAGATTGCAGCCATCGGACTTAATTATATTGATCATGCCTCTGAATCAAAAATGGAGCTTCCTAAGTATCCATTGGTATTTACAAAGTTTAATTCATCAATCACGGGTCCCTATGACCCCATCGTTATTCCCTCTTCAGTAACAGATAAAGTAGATTACGAAGTTGAACTTGCGGTTGTAATAGGCAGGCGTGCACATAATGTATCAAAAGAAAACGCGCTTCAATATGTATTCGGTTATACAGTTATAAATGATGTTTCAGCCCGTGATCTGCAATTTGCAGATGGCCAGTGGGTAAGAGGAAAATCACTGGATACATTTTGCCCTATGGGTCCTTATATTGTCACTGCAGATGAAATCAGCGATCCTCAGGATCTTCAATTAAGCTGTACAGTAAATAGCCAGGTATTACAAAATGCATCTACAAAAGATATGATATTCGGCGTTGCTGATCTGATCTCAATGTTATCAGGGTCTTTTACTTTTGAACCAGGAGATATAATTTCAACAGGTACACCAAGCGGAGTCGGTTTTATTCGTAAGCCCCCGATTTACTTGACAAATAATGATGAGATGATTACAGAAGTAGAGTCAATCGGCAAACTAATCAACAGGGTAAGAACAGTATGAACCGTCTTGAAGGTAAAACAGCAATTATAACCGGGGGCGCATCCGGAATAGGAAGAGCCATCGTTCAGATGTTCGCGGCTGAAGGAGCAAAAGTAATTATTGCGGACATTGATCTGAAAGCGGCAGAAACTCTGGGCGGAGAACTTCAGAATCAGGCAAAAGCTTATAAGCTTGATGTTACTTCCTCAGATAATTTTAATTCGCTGATGAATTTCTGTGAGCAGGAATTCGGGAAGCTTGATGTGTTGGTAAATAATGCAGGTATTGGTATTGCAGGTAAAGTTGAGAATACTGATGAAAGCGACTGGCAGAGGGTTATTGATGTTAATCTTAAGGGAACATTCCTGGGGATGAAATTTGGAATTCGGCTGATGAAAAAGAGCGGAGGCGGATCAATTATAAATATTTCATCTATTGCAGCGATGGTTGGATTAGTTGACCGCGCGGTTTATTCTGCATCGAAAGGCGGTATTCTGGCTATGACCCGTGCCGCAGCAATTGATCACATCAATGATAACATTCGTATTAATTGTATAGCGCCGGGAACAACTGACACTCCATGGATAGACAGAATTACAAAAACCTATGAGGATCCTGCTACCGCGAAGAAGCTGATGGTTGAGCGCCAGCCTCATGGAAGATTAGTTACTCCTGAAGAAATTGCTTCTATGGCGGTATACCTGGCATCTGACGAATCGAGATCTACGATAGGGGCGGTTATGGTAGTGGATGGAGGGATGACGGCGAAGTGAAGCATTGTCATTCGTCCCGCTTGCGCGGGACTGTCATTCGATAGTCATTCGCTGCGCTGTCATTCAGTAGTCATTCGCTGCGCTGTCATTCATTGGTCATTCGCTTTCCGTCGCGGCGGATCATTCATTGTAAGACAGAAGGCATCCTTAATCTTTGCTAATTTGCGAAATCTGCGTCTAATTTCTTTTCTCCAACATTATTCATTTTTGTTCGTACGCTTTTTGTATTGTATCAAAATCCAGCTTCTTCATTCTCAATATTGCTGTGCTTACTCTTTGTGCTTTTGCCGTATCGGAATCATTGACCATCTCCCATGCGATGGATGGAGCGATCTGCCATGAAACTCCGTATTTGTCCTTAAGCCACCCGCACTCCTGAGTTTCGCCTCCCTCTGAAAGCTTATCCCATAAGTGATCTAATTCTTCCTGCGTATCGCAGCTTACATAAAGTGAAATACCTTCGGTAAAATTGAACTTATGATCTAATCCGCTTTCCATAGCGATAAAATCTTCTCCCATCAGCCTGAAAGAAGCATGCACAACTTTCCCTTCTTCAGAAGGATTTTCCTTTCCATAATAAACAATGTTGTTTACTGCTGAGTCTTTGAATATGGAAGTATAGAATTTAATTGCCTCTTCTGCTTTTCCATACTGTTCACCAACAAACATCAGGAATGGAGTAATAATCTGAGGTGTGCCCGTCAGCATGAACTGCCATGATACACTATATTTATCCTGCAGCCAGCCATACCTCTCACTAAAATCATATTTCTGCAGAGGCATGAGTATTTGTCCTGACTCTGATAACTTTTCGAATAAATAATCTATCTCAGGTTCTGATTCGCAGGTTACGAAAAACGATATTGCAGGTGTGAAGGTAAAATAGGGACCTCCATTTACTGCGATGAAATCGTGTCCGTTCAGCTGGAAACCTATTGACTTAATAACTCCGGCAGGACCGGGACGAATATCTTCAGGAAGTTTATAAAGCTCTTTCATATCTTCTTCAGTGAATTTTGTAGTATTAAGTACGTTTGAATTCTTGAAAACAGATGTATACAGGTTAACTGCTTCCAGGGCATGGCTGTTAAAAGTAAGGTGAGGAGTGATCTTTTGCATAATAATTCCTTTCCAACTCTGTTCGTCACAAATCATTCCGTGACGGATTCTCTGACAATATAGTTCATTATTTATTTGGTGTAAAGATGTATTCACTCCATAATATGTTTTTAAAAGGATTATATTATAAAGAACTATGCAAGCAAAAAACAACAATATTATATTAATAACAGGAACTACAGGGTATATCGGAGGCAGGCTTGTTCCGCGGCTGCTTGAATCCGGTTATAAATTACGCTGCATGGTAAGAGACCCTGCTCGTTTACAGGGGCGTCCCTGGTTTAATAATGTTGAGACAATAGCGGGTGATGTACTTAAACCTGAAACCCTGGCTTCTGTTATGGAAGGAGTATCAACTGCATACTACCTTGTTCACAGTCTTGCCGGCGGATCTGATTTTCATCAAAGAGATATGACAGCAGCAGCTAATTTCGGTAGTGCTGCTAAGAAAGCAGGAGTTAAGAGGATAATTTTTCTTGGCGGACTTGCGGATACAACAGCCGGGCTTTCAGAACATTTATTGTCCCGTCAGGAATCAGGCGAAGCTTTAAGATCTGCAGGAGTGCCTGTAACAGAATTCCGCGCTGGTGTAATAGTAGGTTCCGGCAGTCTTTCTTTTGAAATGATCAGGTATCTGACTGAGAGAGTACCGGTGCTTATTTGTCCAAGATGGGTTTTCACACGAACTCAGCCTATCGGAATAAGAGATGTGCTGGAGTACCTGACGGCTGCGCTTGATGTGCCCGAAAGTATAGGACGCACTTTTGAGATAGGCGGCTCTGAGATTGTTTCTTATGGTGAAATGATGACCATTTATGCTCAAGTCCGGGGATTGAAACGTTATCTGGTTCCCGTCCCGGTTCTTACTCCCTACTTATCATCTCTCTGGGTAAATTTTGTTACTCCGATTCCGGCATCCATTGCTCGTCCTTTAATACAGGGCTTACGTAATGAAAGTATTGTTCATGATAATAGTGCTGCCAAAGTATTTCCAAAAATAAAGCCTGCCGGTTATAGGGTTGCGGTTGAGCGTGCGCTTGCAAGATTACAGGCGAGCAATGTTGAAACGGCATGGAGTGATGCGCTCAGCACCAGCGCGGGAGACGTGCCCCCGATTATATTAACATCAAACGAGGGCATGATCATGGAGCATCGTCAGCGAATAATTGCTGCTCAGCCTGATGAAGTTTATGATACATTTACTCGTCTCGGCGGAAAACGCGGATGGTTATATATGAATTTTGCATGGGAGGTAAGAGGTTTAATCGACCGGCTATCCGGAGGTGTAGGGTTAAGGAGGGGCAGGCGTGATCCTGAAAAATTACGAATCGGTGATGCCTTAGATTTCTGGCGGGTTGAATCCGCGGAGCCGGGAAAAATGCTTCGGCTGCGAGCGGAAATGAAAGTCCCCGGAAAGGCCTGGCTGCAGTTCCAGGTATTGCCGCATGAAGAAGATAAAACACTTCTTTCTCAAACCGCTTTTTTTGCACCCAAAGGATTATCCGGATGGTTCTACTGGTATGCGCTTTACCCGATACATGGATTACTGTTCAGCGGGTTGATTAAAAAAATAGCGGAAGGTGCTGTCGATACTCACAGGAAAAACAAAGGAGATGACTTCAATAAGAAATCATCTCCTTGAAGAAAATTTAATTCATCTCCAGTTTCTTCAGCATTTCTACCGCATTGGAATTCTGAGGATTTAAGCTGAGGGACTTCTTATAATTCAGCACGGCTTGATCTTTATTCCCGCTTTTCATGTATGCTTCACCTAAACTGTCGAATACGTTTGCTGATTCAGGATAAAGCTTTGTATTAAATTTGAATATCGCGATAGCAGCCAGGAACTTTTCTCTTCCGAGATATTCATATCCCAGAAGATTTATTGACTCCTCCCCTAAAAGATTTCCATTGAGACCTTTTTCCAAAGTTGTCTGCACAAGTTCATCTGCTTTAACTAAGTTGTTTTCTGAGAAGAGCCTTTCAGCCAGGTCCATATTAGCTCCTATTTCATCAATTAATTTATAAACAGCTTTATCCTTTACAAGACGATGTTTTTTTGCTGCTTCACGGGCGTAAGTAATTGCGGTATCCAAAGCTATGGCGGAATCGATCTGTATATCAGGTTTTACTCCTGTTCCTTCCCAGTTGGTTTTTGTAATAGGGTTAATAGCACGGCCGGTCGGCACGAAGATAAGTATATCCTCATCAACAGGAAACGTACCGCCCGGATTTGCGCCGCCGCCTGTAGTTTCCCCGATGAGCAGACCTCTTTTTTGAGTTTGTATATTATAAGCAAATTCCTCTCCCCCGGAAAAAGTATGCTTGCTTGTAACTACAAAAACAGGCACATCAGAAAGCTTTTTTCCATCTACCTTTTCGAAGGTAATAAAATCTTCTGTGCGGTTTTCAACGCGGTTGTAAATGCTGTTAATATGAGTCGGTTTTTCAAATAAGTAAGAACATATATACTGGATAAGATCAGGACTGCCGCCCCCGTTCCTGCGAAGATCAATTATCAGAGCATCAGAATGCTGCAGGAATTTCATTGCCAGATCAGCATATTCCTTTGACATTTGTAATGGAGGAAAACCGGTTATTTCAAGCAGGCCTACATTATCCTCAAGCTTTTCAACACGGGTAAAGCCAAAGTTTTCCTGCTGCATGGACGTCCTGAACTCATAAAATTCCGCAACAGGATTAGGTTTAGTTGTAGGTGACAAAGGCTGAGGAGGTCTTACCCTCACTCTCATATGTTTATCCTTGCTGATCGATTGTACTTCTTTAGTCAGAACTTCAGCAAATTCCTTTTTATTTGACACTTCATCGAATGAACCATCCTCAAGTTTCTTTTTAAGATCCTTTTCAATCTGTGCAGCGATTTCAGGAAATACATAATTTTCATTTAGAAGTTTTGATATCTTTTCGATTATCATTACTTTTTCTTCCGCAGTAACATTAGTGTTTTTTTCCTGTGCATACGACTGGATCGATGCAATGAGTAATATAAAAGATATAAAAGATGCAAACTGACGTAACATTATCTCTCCTTCTATTATGATTTATGAACTGAAACAAATTTTAGGAAAAACCTCCGGGGTTAAGGAAAACCCCGGAGGTTGATTGATTAATCCTTATAACCAGTAGGATATTTTAAGCATAAAGATATTATCCGGTTTTACATTGAACATGGTATCCATTGAGCGGCCGAAATGAAAGTCACCCTGGGATTCATAATTAAGACGGCTTTGCGTCCAAACCAGAAATAGTGTTGACCCGGGAAGATATTCCCACCGAAGTACAGCACTACCGCGCAATGATAAATAATTAAAATCAGGATTGCCGATAGTTCTTGAAACCGCGGGTCCCTCTCCATCAGCATCGAAGGTATAAGAAACATCTCCGGATTCAGAAGTATTTTTCGTGAGTGAAGATCCTTCCTCACCGTAAGTCAGAAAATCGTATGACTTAGGTCTTCTTAGTTCTTTAAAATGAGTATACTTGCCTGATGCAATCAATGGCTGCATATAGATCTGCAGACTAAGCTTTGGGTTTATAATCCAGTCTGCACGAATATCTGTGGATAACACAGTCTGATCAAGATTGGCAAAAACATAACGTCTGCCATAAGTTGATGCCGCACTCTGATCATTATATGCTGTTACCCATTGTGCATGATAATCATCGAAGGATATTATTGGTCCTATCTGCAGGGTGAACGTGGGAGTAACTTTAAATTCAACACCTGTGTAATAAGAATAAGTGCTTGCATCTTCCCCGGTTCTTATGAAAGTATTTAATGTGAGCACCCACCAGATACGATTATCTGTATAGAACGTTGCGTTATATGAGCGGCTGACAGGATTCACAGTAAGAGGACCTCCTCTTGTTCTGCGTGCATTATAAGTTTCAGGATTATATGTAAACGAAGCGTTCGCGCCGTAGAGACTCGGCGAGCCCCAGTATCCTGCAGCAAAATAACCATTAGCTGTAAGATTACCGCCAAAATCATAACCTCTGAACGTTGCCACATTAAAACCGGTGTATTGATAATATTCTGTGGGATGTGTCCATCTGTAACCTGTAACAATATGAGTGTTTATGTAGTCACTGTATAAGTTAAAGCCGAGGTCATTGTTTTCGAATTCAGGACTAAGGGCACCAACCGCGGCATTAAGAACAAAAGGACCGCGGTTTTTATTCATCATCAGGCGGCCTGCAAAACCGGTCATTGAAGTTGCAGAGCTATCCACCTTTAAGTAATCAGCGTCCGGGCGCTGAAAATAATGCCCCGAACTATTCTGCAGTCTGATCATTCTTTCACTTGTTCCGCTTACTCTTGATAAAGCACCCCATCCGCTAAGCACGTATGTCCCGCCCTGATCAAGGAAACTCCATCCATCCGCCGCTGTCACCAGTGCATCTTTACTTAATGAATTTTTTAATTCATCATCCTTAAAAAATCTGTTTGTAAAAGTAGAAAGTATCCCGATTCCCTGTTTGCCTCCGTTATAATCTCTTTGTGCGCGTAAGACACCATAGTAAGAAAGAGGTTCAAGTTCAACACTGGAGCGGCTTCCGCTTAGATCAATATCAGCATATTCCCGCCGTGTCAGTGCATGAATGGTTCCGAACTTCCAATTACTGGATATTTTGCCGGAGACCTTTGCTGCACTAAGAATATGTGTACCATTAGGAATATCGGCATAATCATAATCAGGCAAACCTCCCTGGGGAGCACGCCCTATCCTGCGGCTGTAAAATATAGCCGGTGAATTCCAGTTAAAGTTCCAGTTATTATTTAATCCTCCCCTGCCGAACCGGAAGATAGTTACTCCTTCTGTAAAGAAAGGACGCTTTTCCTCGAACGATGATTCAACATCGGTTAGATTAACAACGGCAGGATCAACTTCCACCTGACCGAAGTCAGGATTTATTGTTGCATTAAGTGTAAGACTGCTGCCTAATCCTGCCCTGATATCGAGTCCTGCCCCGGGAGAATATTTTTTTCCTGAATTAAAAGGATCATATGGATCTCTGCTTAAATATTCAGCTTTACCGGTAACATACGGCAGGAATTCAAGCCTTTCAGAAGGAGTTATACCTTCAATACCATGAAGTTCGGGAAACCTGGAAGTAAATCCGCTTTCATTTCTTGGAGTGTATGCAAGCATCGCAGTTTCCGCAGTACGGCTGATAAAACGTTCAACATTAACACCCCATCTCTGGTTTTTACCGGGTTTGAAGCGCAGCTGTGAGAAAGGAATTTTCATCTCCACTGACCAGCCATCATCATCTATTTTTGCAACACCGTCCCATACCGCATCCCAGGTAAGATCATTCGGCTGTTTAGCATCATTTTCAATTAATCCGTCAGCCATTGCTCCTGCTGCAGATACATAAAAGAAATATCCGTCTCTTTTATCACCATAAGAATCCAGGTAAAGAACACATCCGTCGGAAGGATCTCCCCAAATAAAATCACGCCGGACGAGCCGGGCTAAAATTGAATCCGGATTATTATCATAATATTTAGCAGCGAAATAGATAGCTTCATCATCATATGCTATCCATACTTCAGAATCCTGCGTTGGACTTACACCCTGAACAGGCTCCTGCTGAATAAGTGCTTTAATCCCCGGTCTTTGCCATATAGATTCTGTAAGTTTCGCGTCAATTGAAATATCTTCATTTGTTTTTACAGCCTCAATCTTTGTTGTAAACTCCGGCTGTTCGGGCGGCTGTGAAGCGTATGCTGCCCCAAGCATAATTAAACTTATTAGCAGTAAAGTTTTCATGTGTGAGCCCTTTTTATGTATAGTTTGTAATGGATCTTTATGTTACAGAGGGAAAGTGGATAAGATAATTTCAGGATTGGAATAAAACCCGGGGTTTGTTTACGGTATAAAGGAATAAAACATAAACCGACTAATTGCAGAATAAGACCACTCCATTGTCCTATTATATTCATAAAAGAGAATTCCTTTTCTTATTAAGACGTACTAATTATGAAAGAAGTTTCATAATTTTCCCCCGTAAACAGGATCAAGATGTCAGTTTTATAATGAAGATAAAAAGCATATAAAACACAGAAGTATTGTTTTTATTATCATTCCTGTTAAAATGTAAGTATGGAAAGATCTCAACCGGAAAGTAATTATCAGCCAATCGAGAACTACGGCGTAATCGGAGATTTAAATACTGTGGCTCTTGTGGGTTTAAATGGATCAATTGACTTCATGTGCTTTCCTGAATTCGATTCACCCTCAGTTTTTGCCGCACTTCTTGACAGCAGTAAAGGCGGTTCTTTTCAGATAAGTCCGGCCTTTGACAATCTTAAATACAAACAGCTTTACCTCCCCGATACAAATGTTCTCTTATCAAGATTTTTGTCCCCGGAGGGAGTTGGTGAAATAACTGACTTTATGCCGGTTGAAGAAATATACCGGGGACATATGCTGGTAAGAAGAGTTAAGGCTGTGCGCGGCAACATAAAATTCATGATGAAATGTCAGCCAAGATTCAATTATGCCCGGACAAACCACCGCGTTGAAGTTAAAAGTAAGAGAGAAATCCTTTTTATATCCGCCGGTGTGCATAACATCACTTTAAGGTTAATAAGTACCATAGACATGATTGAAAAAGAAGGAGATGTATTTGCTGAATTTTCTCTCGGGCAGAATGACAAAGCAGATTTTATACTGGAATTACTGGATGATGAACAAACACCCCTGCAGAACCTGGAAAAAAAGATAACCTATTTGTTTGAAAAAACTCTAAGCTATTGGAAAGAATGGATTGCAAACAGCAACTATCAGGGAAGATGGCTTGAAGTCGTTAACCGTTCAGCATTAATATTAAAACTGATGACTTCTTTTTCACACGGCTCCCTGGTCGCGAGTCCCACTTTCAGTCTACCTGAATATATCGGCGGGGATAGAAACTGGGATTACCGTTATACATGGATAAGGGATTCATCATTTACTGTTTATTTTTTCCTGAAACTTGGTTTTAAGAAAGAAGCTGAAGCATTTATGAGGTGGGTTGAGAAAGAGTGCGAAGAGATTGGTGAAAAAGGAAATCTTCATTTGATGTATACCATAGCAGGTGAAAGAGAATTGCATGAAACCATTCTGCATCATCTTGAAGGTTACAGAGGATCTTCGCCGGTAAGGATTGGAAATAATGCTCATTCACAAATCCAGCTTGATATCTACGGTGAGCTTATGGATGCTGTTTATTTATTCAATAAAAACGGGGGTCCTATTTCGTATGCTTTCTGGAAAAACCTGGTCAGACAGGTGGACTGGGTTACGCAGAACTGGCAGCTTGAGGATGAAGGAATCTGGGAGGTAAGAGGCGGAAAAAGAAACTTTCTGTACTCAAAATTTATGTGCTGGGTGGCAATTGACAGGGCGATAAAGATTGCAGTCAGCCGTTCATTTCCTCTTTCTGCCAAATGGGTCCAGACAAGAAATGAGATTTTTGAAACTATCTATAGAGAATACTGGAACAGTGAAAGAAAAACATTTATCCAGTATAAAGGAGTTAATAATGTTGATGCTGCTTTACTGCTCATGCCTTTGATGAGATTTATTTCTCCGAAAGATCCTATGTGGCTTTCAACGTTAAAAGCAATTGAAGAAGATCTGGTTTCTGATTCACTGGTGTTCAGATACCGCCATGAGGAGGCGGCGTATGACGGACTCGATTCACCCGAAGGTACATTTTCTATGTGTACTTTCTGGTACATTGAATGCCTTGCAAAATCAGGCCAGCTTCGAAAAGCGCAATTGTATTTTGAAAAAATGCTGGGTTATGCTAATCATCTTGGTATTTATTCGGAACAGCTGGGCTTCCAGGGAGAGCATTTAGGTAATTATCCGCAGGCATTCACGCACCTGGGCTTAATCAGCGCAGCTATTGCACTGAATGATCTGCTGAACAAACAAAGAATTATTCCCACCAAAGAGACATAAATGAAAGCTATTGCAATTATTCCCGGCAAAGGGTCTCCTCATTTCATTGAAATACCAAAACCTCAGATAACAAACGACACACAGATAATACTGGAAACACTTCAGGTTGGAATATGCGGGACAGACCGTGCGGAAATATCAGGCGGAAGAGTGATTCCGGAGAACGGAAAAAGCGAATTAATTATCGGTCATGAAATGATAGGACGTGTAATTGAAACAGGCTCCCGAGTCAGCAGCACCAAACCAGGTGACTTTGGATTATTTACTGTTAGAAGAGGATGCCGGAAATGTTATCCATGTAATAACGGACGCAGTGATTTCTGCGAGACCGGGGATTATATTGAGCATGGAATAAAAGGCCTTGACGGGTTTCAGGCTGAATATGTAATTGATGATGAAGAATATTTCATCAATGTACCCGCGGAAATCAGCTCAATTGGAGTTCTCGTTGAACCCATGTCAATTGTGGAGAAGGCGCTTGAACAGGCTTTACAGATACAGGCAGTCAGGCTTCCTGATTCTGAAATTCCGGACTGGCCTAAAGGCGTTAATGTTTTAATTGCAGGACTAGGTCCTGTTGGAATCCTGGCAGCACTGATATTAAAAATAAAAGGTGCAAATCTTTACGGACTTGATATAGTTGAAGAAGATTCACCGCGGGCGATGGTGATCAGGGATTTAGGAGGTACATATATCAATGGCAAGGAAATAAAAACTAAGGATATTGATGATCACTTCGGCAAATTCGAAATAGTGTTTGAAGCAACAGGAGTTACAAAACTCGGGTTTCAGCTGGTAGAAACTCTTAATATTAACGGCATTTATATTATAACCGGAATACCTGAAGATAAAAAACCAATATCAATCCTGGGCGGAGAACTATTGAGAAATCTTGTGCTTAACAACCAGATATTTCTCGGAAGTGTTAATGCGGGTAATGATCATTATAATATGGCCGTTGATCATCTGCTTACTGCAAACAGAGAATGGCCGGAAATTACAGGCAGCATTATTACGGAAGTAGTGAATCATCAAGATTTTACAAGGGCATTTGCTTTTATAGAAGATGAAATAAAAACAGTGATAGAGTGGAAAAAAATATAGATTCTTAGATCTGCACTAAGAAGAAAGGCAGTTTACCAAAATTGACTTGTGTCATACCAACCAGGCATAAGCACGAAAATTTTTCATATCAGACGAATATTATTAGTAGTTTGATATGGTTTTCTTTAATAAAGAGCTGTCGCAAGCACTCTTTTTGGTACAATAATAGTTATCCTTAAGAGATTATGAAGAGGATAAAATGATTACACGTATAATTATTTTAATTACTTTAATTATTTTCACTCAGTCTGCCGCGCAGATTAAATTAGGCAGTGACAAGAAAATAAGCACGGATAATAACCCCTCCACAATTATTCAAAACAATCCGAAAATATTTTGTAATGATACATTAGAATTCATTACTACCTGGCACGATTACAGGAATGGAGAACGGAATATTTATGCACAAAAGTTTGATTCACAGGGAAATAAGACCGGCGGTAATTTTCAAATTGACTCAGACCTTGATATAAGGTATCTGCCTGACGGTTCTTTCATTAACTTTTCAGAAAAGTATCACCAGTATATTTACTGGGATGAATATGAAGTTCTGGGAAGGATCCACTCTAAGGATGGTACACTCTCTGATCAGTTCAAAGTTTCAACTACCCACCTTGGATGCGATGTATGCTGTACAGGTATAGATTTCGACATGATCACAAAAAATGATACAATTCTTTTCTTTTTCAGAAATGAAGGTTATTTGTATCTTAGACTAATTGATCTGCAAGGCAATGTTAAATATCTTGAAGATACTACGGATGTTTTGCCGGATGCTGCGTCAATAATCTCAACAGCGGTTAATTCAAATAATAATTATGTGCTCACCTGGTATGGACGTGCTGCAACGGGATACAACTATCCTGACGAAGATCTTCCCATCGGGATATATGCTAATTTTTATACCAGCAATGATTCTGCATTTATACGGCGTAAACTTATTAAAAATATTAAGAACGATGATCCGTTCGGGTGTATTGATGAACGGGTGCTTTTAAAAACCGTTTGCATTACAGATACTTTGTTCGGGATTTACTGGCTGGATAAGGATTCTCTTACTTTTAATTACCAGCTGTTCACTGATAAAGGCGATGCAACAGGTAGTATCAAAACCATTCAACTTAATATTGAAAAGCCTTCAGGCATAAATTGGTTCAGGGAAACTTACCCTCTTAGTATTTCACCTGTTAAAGATGGCAGTTTCGCAATATTTGTCTCAGGATATGACAGGCATTACTCACCTGATGAATATAAGTATTTCAGTTCTGTTCTGTACTTTAACGTTAAAGGACAGTTTATTAATAAAATTGAAAGTAACTCAAAACTGCCGGAACCAGGCCGGGAAACATTCAAAACAGGAGCTAACACTTTTATTACTGTAGATTCTGATAAGAAGGATGCTTATCTGAAAAAACTCACTGATATTACAACTACCGATTCTTCAAAAATAAATGATGATACTGAAGGAAGTAATGAAATAAATGCATTATTAAGAAGAGTAAATGATCAGACTAATATTCTCACCTGGAGCAATGAGAAAGATTTCGCAGCTCAGAAAGTTAGTACTGCAGGCAGTCTTGTTGGGAGTCCAGTAAGAATTAAAGGAACGGATCTTATTCTGTCGAATACTGGTAAGGCATTGAACATATGGAAAATAGATGCAAATCCTTACCTTGCGTACGTGAGTATAACAATTTATGACATGAACTGGAATATACTTTCAGAGGATACACTGATGACCAATGATGATTATTTCGACCTCGATGGAAGTGTCATACAATTCTCTGATTCAGTATATATTATGTTCATTAACAGCGATGATAAACTTGTGTTAAGAACGATGGATCCTGATTTTGAGGTACTGAAAGAAAAGTTGTTGAGTGAAGATTTTTACGATGTAAAGTTATTTAAGGAAGACAAAAATTCATTCTGGGTGAGCTCAATAAACAGCGTTCAGTTATTCTCAACTGAGCTGGAACCACTCGGACCAAAATACACTCCATTTTATACTCATCTATATCTGAACAACAATAAATTTTTGTATACTGAATTCCAGGGACGAAATAACTGGCGGTATTATAATCTTTATGGAAATATCTTTACAACCGGCGGTGATACTCTTGTCAGGAAATTTTATATAGGATCAATGGGCTATAATGATGTTTCACTATATCTCCTTCCCAATAATGACTTCCTCACTGTTTACAGACAGGATGATAATATATTTGCCCGGGCTTTTTCGCAGGAAGGAAAAGCAAAGACTGATTCCTTCATGATACATGATAACGTTGACAGCTATAAGAGAAATGCATCTGCTTTATTTAATGAAGGAAAAATTTACTTTACCTGGTCTGATGCAAGAAACGCGGGTAAAGGTTATGATATTTACATGAGTATATTTGATTACGGCTCAGTTGTAAGAACTGAGCCAGGTCAGACTGTCTATTCATATAAGCTGGATCAGAATTTCCCCAATCCTTTTAACCCATTAACAGTTATAAGATACAGCATTCCGGAGCAGCAGAATGTAGAAGTGATTATTTACGATATTCTGGGAAAGCGGATCGCCACACTTGTGAATGAGGTGAAAGCACCGGGCGAATATGAAGTGGAATTTAATTCACCCACGCTGTCAAGCGGAATTTATATCTACAGTCTGCGTGCGGGTACGTTCAGAGAAACCCGTAAAATGCTTTTGATCCGATAAGCGGTTTGTAGAGCCGTCGGCTTGCGCGCCTGCCGGCCGGCCAGGCAGGGCTGGATTGCACAAAATGTGAATAAACGAAAATGTATATCCGAAGTCGGAATGTTTCCCTTCCTAAGATTTTTGAATTCCGACAGTTCGCTGAAATTGTAATTTTGTGCCATTCAAACACCGCACTGGAGGCTGTGCGAATATTGTGTTTTCTTTGTGATTCTTCGTGTCTTTGTGTCTTCGTGGCTAAGCATTTATGCAGTTTATAAAGCATTGCCACAGAGTCACTAATACACCAAGTAATCTTAATACAGTCTCCCATGCGGTGTCTGTACAACGCATTCTCCGATTTGAAAGAGAAAGAGATTTGTATATATTTGAACGTGAAAACAAGGAATCCTTTGCTGCATTCTCAAAATACACTTCTCAAGAAATATCCTGTAGTAAATAAGATTATCGGATTTGTTACATTGGTGCTTGTATTCTATTGTGTATGGGAATGGAATAATGTTACAAATTCTTACTGGGGTTTTATATATCTGGTCATTGCTTTGCCTGGATTATTTATACCTCTGCTAAGAGCAGTCAGGAACGGCAGAAACAAAACAAATTAGTTTTTGAATGAAAATACTGTAAACCAAATATAACTTATTCATTCATAATTTCGGGGGTCGCATGTCAGGTGGAAAAGTTCTCATCTCAGCAATTCTTCTTTTTGTCCTCAGCAGCTCATTCATTCAGTCACAGGATGCTCTCAAACAGGGTGTGTATTATCTTTCCGGCGGTATTGGATTCAGCAGTTCAAATAATGAAGTAAAAGGAATATACGGTTCAAAAACAAAAAGCACTACCTTTATTGTACAGCCCTCTTTCAGTTATTTTATTATGGACCGGCTTTCTATTGGCCCTGATTTCAGTTTTGTTTATTCAGAGTACGAGGAAGAATATAATTACTATTACGAAAGTTATTATAACAATAGTTACAAGCGTATCTTCAGGCATTATGGAGTGGGCGCAGATCTGAGATATTATTTCCCCGGAACGACAGTTGTACCTTTAATTGGAGTTTCAGGATCATATTATAAGAGCGGCGGGCATGGTAATTACCAGGAAGGAAATGATTTTACCACATTTGTCGGATTAAATTATTTTATTTCACGGAACGCGGCTTTGGAACCTTATATATCATATTCAATGAGCTCGTATAATAAACCGGAGCAGACTTCAAATGCATTCGCGATCGGATTCAGGATGAATTACTTTATAGTTGATTAGCAAATTAGTATACAGTTGGAATGCATTGCAGCATAGGCTTCAGCCTGTGAAATGTTACGAAGTTGGTGTGTTGTAGTATAGGCTTCAGCCTGTGTGAATGTCAAATAATCCCGTGCATTGTAGCATAGGCTTCAGCCTGTGAAATTTGTGAGTGAAAAAAAAGCAACAGGATAAATCCTATGCTACAAAGTTGGTGCAGACATTTATTTAATGAAATTAAAAAGTGAAAGGAAAATATGACAAACTGCTGCGTTCATATTGATCGTGAAGCATTATCTTTTTGCCACAACTGTGGTGAATATTATTGTGAGGCATGCCTGGCAGAAGGTAAAGAGTATTATTATTGCGGGAAACCTGAATGTCAGATAGCACTGAAGAAAGAAATACTTCGTGAGGGTGTTCCTGAGAATGTTATTTGTCCAAATTGTGAGAGTGAACTTGAACTTTCAGAGGAAGAAAGAATATCAGGCAAAATTCACTGCCCATCCTGTGAAACCGTTATCGATTTTAATTTACATCCCCCGAAAGTATTAAGCCGTGAAAAATATGTGGAACTGCTCTCTTCACTTAACCATGGGGATATAGGACTGATCAAATCAATTCTTGATGATGCAAAGATTAGTTATTACGTATTCGGTGAAAACTTTTTAAGTGTTGATCCCCTGCTTCAGCCCGCAAGATTTTTTGTAAATGCAGAGCAGGCTGAAGAAGCAAAGGAGCTGCTGAAAAATTTTGATCTGAAGATATGGGGTGTATCCAGGAACCAATGAGGAAAATACCATTAACGAAATAGGAATGAAACCGGGTGATTCAGACCTTGAGAGGAGGTGGCTGGTATTTATCTTTTCCCAGGGCGTCGCCCTGGGCTAATATATGTAAGGCTTTCAGCCTTAAAACTCTTATCCTGACAGCATTGGGCGCTGCCCGGGGCTGATATATGTCAGCCTTTCAGACTGAATAAATCCGGTGCTGCGGGGCAGGTTCACATAAAACAAGGCACAGTATGAATTCTGTGCTGCGATCAGCTTCTATGCTACAGGCTCTGTATATGGTTCAAAACATTATTCACAATCCTGTCGCATCTGTTCAGATTAAAGCTGAAAATTTCCTGCGGTTTATAATAATGGCTGAGATTATCGCGAAGCATTTTACGTGCCCGGTTCAGGCGTACTTTTACATTGGATTCTGTTAAGTTCAGACACTCGCTTGTCTCACGTATACTAAGTTTTTCTATTTCGAATAGTATAAAAACCACTCTGTACCTTTCCGGAAGATCGCCGATGCTTTTTTCCAGAAGATCCTTCAATTCATTATTTACTGTTATTGTATATGGATTTTTCATAGTCTTATTATAGTTATGACTTTCTTCATTGGAGTTATCCTCATCAGCAATGGTTACAAATCTGCCGCTGTACTTCTTTCTTGCGATAGCTTCATTTATAAAAATCCTGCTCAGCCATGTGGAAAATGCAGATCTGTTTTCGAATGAAGAGAGTTTTTCGTAAGCACGTATGTATGCGAACTGCATTACATCTTCAATTTCTTCTTCGTTACCCGCAAAGAACCCTCTTCCTATTCTGTATAACCGCTGGTTGTACCGCCGCATTAAAATTTCATAAAGGTCAGTTTCACCGTTTATTACCCTGGTAATAATCTCAGCATCGGGCAGATCTGTTAAAGTCTCAAGAGTCATCTTTATCATATTAATACCATCTTTATATATTAGAGTAACAAATACCCAAAAGGTTACAAGTCATTGTGCTCCTCCTCGCTCCGTCTTCTGATTTCCAAATTCCGACTTCTGACCTCTGTCTTCTGTCTTCCGACTTCCGGCCTTTGTAACCTTCCTTCACACCGTCCCTCTAATAAATAAACAGAAAGGATAGACAAATGGATACAGCATATGCAAAAAACTTAGAAACCGGGACACGGGTACAGCAATTTCAAAAAACTCAGATAAATCATATATCTCTGGTAAAAAAAATACTTTCAGTGTTTTTTATCGTGGTGCCAATTACGGCAGGCGCGGACAAATTCTTTAACATACTTACTGACTGGACAAAATATCTCCACCCTCTAATTAATGATCTTTCAGGTATAAGTGCTTCACTGCTGATGAGTATAGCAGGTATAGTTGAAATTGCAGCCGGCATATTAGTTTTACTAAACAGGAGAATTGGCGCATACGTTGTTGCAGCCTGGCTTACTGCAATTGCTCTTCAGCTTTTAGCAGGATGGATGTATGTTGATGTGGCGGTAAGGGATCTTGTAATGGCGGCCGCAGCATTAAGCCTGGGATTACTAAGTGAGGAAGATAAATAATTTATTGACTGGAGCCTGAAAGAAGCTTAACTTAAAGCAGGATTGCGTTAGCTAAACTGAGGGGCTGTCTCAATTTCTTTGTGTTTCTTTGAGTCCTTGTGACTTTGTGGCCAAATGAATATAAGACAACCTCTCTAATCAACTCTGAAACATTTTCTCAGTGAGAGCTATGGAAATATTGCTGACTGTATTAATAGGCATTGGTTTAAGTGCGGCAAGCGGATTCAGGATTTTTATTCCATTTCTGATAATAAGCATCGCCTCACTTACAGGAAATCTTACACTTGCGGATTCCTTCAGCTGGATAGGTACATATCCCGCGCTTATTACATTTAGCCTTGCAAGTCTTTTGGAAATTGGTGCTTATTACATACCATGGATTGATAATCTTCTCGATAGCATTGCTTCACCGGCGGCAGTAGCTGCCGGTATTATTTTAATGGGTTCTGTTGTTGTTGGAATGTCTCCGATGCTCAAATGGGCCTTAACTATAATTGCTGGAGGAGGTACTGCTGCAACAATCCAGGCATTCACAGGTGTAACAAGAATGACCTCTTCAACTACTACCGGAGGAATTGGCAATCCTGTTGTATCAACTGCCGAATTAGGCGGATCAGCGGTTTTGTCTCTGCTTGCCATATTTATCCCGATAGCTGCGGCAGGTATAGTAATAATACTATTGATCTGGGCAGGAAGAATACTCCTGAGGAAATTCCGGAAACCGGCCGGGCAAAAAAAGTAATGTTTCCTTCCACAGGATATTCACAACATTTCTTTGCCGAAGTAATTTCAGCATGCAATATTTGTAATTCCGGTTAATGCTTGGCATATTTGGGTAAAAATTATACCGTTTATGAAATCAATCCTTTCAGGCCTTCTTAGTTTCTTCGCAATTTCATATTATTGCTGTGCCCAGACTGCTGATTTGGAAAACGCTCTCCAAAGTATAACAGAAAAAAAATTGGTTCGCGATATATCTGTTCTTTCATCGGATGAGTTTGAAGGCCGTAGAACGGGAACTCCTGGTGAAGATCTCGCAGTATCTTATATTGCCCGGCGCTTTAAGGAGATCGGACTCGAGCCGGTTAGTGCAGAGAACAGTTATTTTCAGGAAGTACCTTTAACTGCAGTAACCTCAAATACCAATGCCTCAATAGAGGTAAACGGCAGTAATTATGAACTGCACACACCGGATGAGTTTGCAGCGAGAAGCTTTAAAATTGAAGAGATGATTAGTGTTAAAGGCTCAGAACTTGTGTTTGCCGGATACGGAATTGAAGCTCCGGAATATAACTGGAATGATTATCATGAGACTGACGTAAAAGGGAAAACAGTTTTTTTGCTGCGATATGGTGAACCTTCCCGTTATTCTTCCGAATATCCTGCTGTTTCGGATACTGAATACTTCAGGGGAGAAGAACCCACTGTTCACGGCAACTGGCGTTACAAGCGGGAGCTCGCATTCAGCAAAGGAGCAGCCGCGGTAATTTTTATTGGCGGTATCGGCAGCCAGCCCAATCATGAATTTTATATAGATGGATATTTATCTGAAACCCTGGGACTAGCGGAAAAATCAGGCGCTCCGGGAATTGATGGTTCAATACAATCGAAGCGTTTAAGAGAACTGTTCAACCTGGCAGGTTATGACCTCGATTCACTTTACTTCAGTGCACAAAGAGCCGGATTCCGTGCAGTTCCGTTAAATATGAGCATCGACATTGATCTTCGACTTAAATCAAGATTAATCAAAACCAGAAATGTTATCGGATTGCTTAGAGGATCCGATGAAAAGTTAAAGAATGAATATATAATTTACAGCTCTCATTGGGACGGAAAAGGACGCGATACATCAAAGCATGATGACCAGATACTAAACGGGGCATTGGATAATGCAATCGGTGTGGCTCAGATCATGCAGATTGCTGATGCTATGATGAAACTGCCGGAACGCCCGAAAAGATCTGTGATATTTTTCGCAACCGCCGCGGAAGAGTTTTTCTTCCTTGGAGCACGTTATTATGTACAAAATCCCCTCTTCCCTCTTGAAAATACAATTGCAAATGTAAATCTTGATATCTCTTATCCCTATGGTAAAACTTCAGATGTAATTATCTATGGAGATGAACAGACCCAGCTACGAAACTTATTCCTCACTGTCGAAGGATCAGAGTATAAAACTATAACCCATGATCCATTCCCCTCTCAGGGCTTTAACTTCCGGATGGACCATATTGAATTTTTTAAAGCAGGTATACCGGCAGTAAGTCCATGGATGGGAATTAATATTTCCGGTATGCACGCGGGACTAGGTAAAAAAATTATTGAGGATTATTTCAGGAACAATTATCATAAACCTTCGGATGAACTAAATGCTCAATGGGATCTCTCAGGAGCGGTTCAGTATACCAGGATGTGTCTTCGTGTCGGCTTAAAACTTGCTGAGGAAGGACTATAAGAGAACAATCTGAATTCTTGATATCCATGCCGCTAAAATATATAATAAATGATTATCTGAATCTGGATTTCAGAGGTATGCTGCAGCATCCGGAAGTAGCGTCTGAGTACATTGAATTGTTGGCTGGCTTGGGTATAGGACTCTGAGTGTTTTACTTTCCAGATTTTTTCAGTTCTTTCGTTATCGTGGCCTGCCCAAGCCTGCAACCTGCATATTTATTTATCCACGGCATTGCAGATATCACCCCTGCGGGGTTTGCGTGTTTTATCATGATTATGCTATGCAGATTCTGTCCCTCCGGGACAATGCAAAGACAGCACGGCAGGGACACGATCTGCATAGGTATATTGTGCATATTTATTTATCCGCATTGCAGATATCACCGCTGCGGGGTTAGCGTGTTTTGTTATGGGATTCCTGATGAGAATGGATGAATTATCCCGCCAGGGATAATATCTGCATAGCAAAACATCCCAACAAAAATCCGTGTCCCGGCAGGGACACGATCTGCATAGGAAAAAAAAAGCCCTTTAATTTTGTACATCCAGCATCTATTTTCGGCTCTGAATTATTCCCCGGGTATTATGATAAACAATCCTTACAAATTATTAGGCGCTATACTAATATGCTCATCAATTTGGGCGTTAATTGAATGTGTAAAAAACGAAGATAAACATCTCAGGTTCTGGACTTTAATGATCGTATTCTTCGGAATCTTTGGAGCAGCTGCGTATTTCATCAAAATCAGAATCAGACGAAAAAACGGCCTGCAATAAATAAAATGCAATAAATCCTGCTGTCTTGATTATAGGCAGGATATCTTTTACTTATAAGTATGTATAATTATTTCATGAGGAAAGATATGGCTGAGATTATAAGAGAAGATACGGGAAATACCAGATATAACAGAGAAGGATTGGCGGCCTTCAAAAGAATTTCCTGGGGTGCAGTTTTTGCGGGACTTGTAGTTGCACTTGTGGTTCAGTTCATTTTAAGTCTGCTTGGGATCGGCATCGGTTTTGGCGCTATGGATCCCATGCAGGAACAGAATCCTTTATCAGGATTAGGTACGGGCGCTCTTATATGGTGGGTTGCGACAATACTGATAGCACTATTTACCGGCGGATATGTTGCAGGCAGAATGGCAGGAATGCCAAGAACACAGGATAGTGTATTGCACGGACTGCTTACATTTAGTTTATTCACGATAATATCTACTTATATCATTACAACATCTGTTGGTTCGATTATCGGCGGTGTTGGAGGACTAGTAGGTCAGACTTTCTCACTGGCTGGAGAAGGAATTGCATCTGTTGCAGGTGAAGCTGCAGGCGAAGTCGATCAGTCAACTGTTAACCAGATAAAACAGGAAGCAATGACAATGCTCCGTGATGCAGGAGTAAGTCAGCAGGAAATAGACCGTACACAAGAACAGATTGAGCAGGATGCGAAAAGAACTGGTGGACAGATACTTACAAATCCCGGAAGTGCAGGACAGGAAATAGAAGACCTGATAGAGCGAACTTTTGCAAGAACAGATAGTGTAATGGACCAGGTTGACCGTGAAGCACTTGTTGATGTTATAGTAAAGCGCACCGGGAAATCCAGAGCTGAAGCAAACCAGATGGTTGATAACTGGATGAATACATTTGACAAAATGAAGCGAGAATCAAAGCAATTGGCTCAGCAGGCAGAACAGAAAGCCAGAGAAGCAGGTGACTCTGTCGCAGCAGCTATTTCAAAAGCCGCCATTTTTATGTTTATAGGACTTGTTTTGGGTGCTGGTGCTTCCGCAGTTGGAGGTAAAGTTGGCGAACCCCATGATATAGCTGAAGTGGAAAGAGAGAGAGTAGAAAGAGACAGAGAAATAAGGCCTTAACAGCAGACATTACTCCGTCCGTCACGGAATTCATTCCGTGACGGAACTCAATACTTACTCTGCCGTTACGGATCATTTTGTGAAATAACCATCTTGTTTCCATGTCTTATTTGAATTTTGATATTGGTTATTATGCCGTAAGGCATTCGCTGCGTTGAATTTGGAATTTATTATTTGGAATTTGGTGCTTAAACAATACGGATCACTCCATGATAAATCCCCGTTCTAAGGAATCACTCCGCGACATAACCATCTTGTTTCCATGTCTTATTTGAATTTTGATATTGGTTATTGCCATAAGGCATTCGCAGCGGCGAATTTGGAATTTGTTATTTGGGATTTGGTGCTTAATTTCACCTATAAGGATCACTCTGTGACAGAATCAGCACTGATTAATTTATTCTGTTGCAGGCACAGGTAGTGTAAAATAAAATGTTGTTCCCTTACCTGGTTCAGAATCAAGCCAAATACGTCCGCCGTGGTATTCCACAATTCTTTTGCATATCGCTAAACCTATTCCGGTACCGGAGTAACTTTGATCATTATGCAGCCTTTGAAAAATTATAAATACTTTATCATAATGATCTTTATCAATACCTAAACCGTTATCTGATACAGCTATAACAACCTCGCTGCCGTGTAATTCATACCAGATTTTAATATGCGGAGTTTTGTGGTTACAGAATTTAATGCCGTTCTGAATCAGGTTTTGAAAGAGCTGAATTAAAAGTACCGGATCACCTGTCACCTGCGGTAAGTCAGAAAATTGAATGACAGCACCCGTTTCATTTATCACCAGATCCAGGTTTGACATCGCAGCTGAAACCGCTTCGCCGCAGTTTACAGAAGAAAACTGTCTTGGTTTCTGTGTTATTCCTGAGAACTCAAGGAGTCCCTGAATGAGCTGAGTCATTCTTTTACTAGCGGTATTTATGAAATTCAGATAATTATCCGCATCCTCGCCCATAATGTTTTTGTATTTATTCTCAAGCAGCTGAGAGAAGTTGCTTATCTGGCGGACGGGTGACTGAAGATCGTGTGAAGCAACAAAAGCGAATTGTTCCAACTCTTTATTCGAAATTTCAAGCTGACGTAGAGTGGCAAGTAGCTTTTGCTCAGTCTGCTTTTGTTCAGTGATATCATTCATCACGAAAATTATCTGAGCGACCTGATCCGCTTCTTTTACCAATGCTGAAGAATATGAAATAATTCTCTCCTGTTTTTTAACATTATTCCGCAGTATTACTTCAAAATTCCTCACTAACTCCCCCCTTAAAGATCTGTATATAGGCCACTCATTTGCAGGAATCCTTTTCCCCTCAAGGGAGCATAATTCAAAAACACTTTCATAGTTCTTCAGTTGGGTAAACATTTCTTCATAGGTTTCAAATCCGTGAAGTTTTAATCCCTGAGAGTTCATTAAAGTAGTTGTTCCATCAGGATCACACACCACAATGCCTTCGGGAACATTCTCTATAATTTCCTCTAATTTAGTCCGTTCCAGCTTCAGAAGCTGATTCATACTACGGAGTTCATCTTCAATTTGCATCTGGCTGGTAATATCGGTATTTGTTCCAAACCACCTTATAATCTTTCCATTTTGTTTCACAGGTAAAGCTCTTGAAAGAAACCAACTATAGACACCATCCTTACTTCTCAGCGGAAATGTATCTTCCCAGAATTCACCATTGATAATACATTCCCGGAAACTATTTACTACCCTGTCGACGTGGTCAGGATGGTGAACTTTTGTCCATCCCCAGCCTTCCATTTCCTGCGGTGTTGTGCCGGTATATTCAAACCATCTTTTATTATACCAGAAGATCCATCCTTTATCATCTGCCATCCAGGCAAACTGTGAAATATTATCAGCAAGCAGACGGAAATTCTCTTCACTTTCACTTAGTAACTTTTCATTCTGCATTCTTATTACAGCCAATGCGATCTGGTCAGTAACAGCGCTGATGAGTGATAATTCACCCGAAGTAAAAACATCTTCGCTGCTTTTTCCAAAAGCAAGTGTCCCAAGAATCTGACCGCGCTCATTATGGAGCGGACTGCATATATATGCTTGAATTCCCAAAGCACGCTCCGGATCAAGCATTGGATCTGTATCATTATTGATATGTTCGGCCAGATATGGAATGCCTTTCCGGGCTACACTTCCTGAAACCCCCGTACCGTATGTAATCAATCTGAGCTTATCAACTGCCTCTTCAGGTATTCCGTCATAAGCATTAAGAACAAGTTTCTGACTCCCTGCATCTGAAACAAAATTGATAAACAAACTACAGTGAACATATTTCATTATTCTGCTGCATATACCTTTAATCGACTGCTGAAGATCTCTTGTTTTAAGCAGTTCATTTGCGGTTTGTGCGAGAAGTTCAAACCGTTCATAGTTTATTCTGAGCAGTTCCTCCATAGTTTTACGCTCGGTTACATCAATTCCAATTCCAACCTGCCGGCCGTCAGGGATTTGAATATTTGCCCAGGAAGTTTCAATTACTTGCCCGGTTTTGGTGGTCATCTTCAGATCTTTAAATCCAGGCTGAAGTGACTGCATATAATCCAGCACTTGCACCCGGTACCCGGGTTCGGGATAGGCAAGCTGCATTATACCATACCGCTCATGATCTTCTTTGGTCCATCCGGTAATTTTTTCAATGGCGTTATTAATTTCAACTTTTTGTATTGACGGATCATAAATTGCAATCATGGCCGGGACAGTATCTATAATAGCTTTTAGCAGTTCACGTTCTTTGTTTATGTTACTATAAAGACTGGAGTTTGAAATTGCGAGTGAAGCATGATCAGCTATAGTCTGAAGAAAATGAACGTCCTCTGTTGTATAAGGATCATCCGGATGGATCTTTCCCAGGCCGAGTGTACCTATAACCTTTTGCTGGATAATAAGCGGTACATTTATAACACTGTAAATTGGATAATTCTTTAAGAACTCTTTTTGTTCGGGTTTAACAACTGACAGGAGAAACTCCTGATCAATCCGGGGTATTAGCAATGGTTCACCTTTCAGTAATGTGCCATGGGGGAACCATTCTGAAATTTTGTCGGGAGAAGCTTTAAAAACCTTTATCATTGCTTCCAACGCCTTTTGATCAGGATGATAAAAAGCTTTGGGCAGAATATATTGCCCATCATCAGAAAGTAATCTGATTACACATGCATCACCGATTATAGAAGAAACTTCCTTGACAATGGTATCAAGTATAGCTTTATAATCCGCTTCTGCCCTGGATAATTCTTTTGATAACTCTGAAAGCTGTTCGGCTCTCCGTTTCTGCAGTAATATTTTCTGCTCTGCGATCTTCCTGTTTGTAACGTCTCTGCAGACTACCAGGAGTCCATTGGTATAATTAGTACTTCCTGTGTACAAAATTACTTTCGCGTCAAGAAAGATCTTTCGTCCATCCTTCGAATAATGGACTGCTTCTATTTCAGCGAATCCTTGCTTTTTCATCTGCTCAACGACAATTACATCCTGCTCCGGGCCGGCTTCTGTGCGCGTGATTTCCCTGTAGCTTCTTCCTAATACTTCATCCTTTGTATAACCATACAAAAGCTCTGCTGCATGATTCCAGAAGTGAATATTTTTATTTACGTCTATACCTACAATTGGATCGGCCACTGTGTCAATAAGTCTTGCCCGGCGTGCCAGTTCATTTTCATATTCTTTTCTGCTATCGATATCCAGATTTATCCCTACCCAGCTTGTAATATTGCCATCTCTGTCACGTACAGGTTTACCTCTTGTTAATATAGTGTGATATTTACCGTCAGGACCAAGTATTTCGAGTTCCGAATCCCAGTCCTGCCCTGTCTTCACACAGTTCAGCCATCTTTGAAACATGGGTTCTACACTTTCAGGCCTGAGTCTTTTACTCCATCCAAATTCTGCAGCTTCTGCATGAGTCATTTCAAGAAGATTAAGAAATGAGTGGCTCATATACTTTGCCTTACCATCTTTATCGCACATCCAGATGCCGTATGGGAGCGTCTCCCCCATAATGCGGTAAAATTCTTTGGCTTCTTCCAGCTCTTCGTTTTTATTTTTAAGTTCTTCGGTGAGTTTATTTATTTGTGGATTTGCATGCCACGAAACACACAGCTTACCATTTATTACTGCCGATTTTATCTCGTAAAATTCCTCATGAAACTTCTCGTCGGAAATAATCTGCTGATTTATGTTGATAGTCTTGCAGAGAGTCTGAAATAAACTTCCTTTAAGCAGATCCGGAAAAACTTCGGAAGATAGTTTATGTAATATTTCATCCGGACTAAGTTGCAGGTGCTTTGCACCGGATTTATTTATGTATAAATGACGGAAATCAATAATTTTTCCGTTTTTATCATAAATACATTCAATTATTGTAAATGCATCATGGAAATCATCCAATGCGGCAATTAAAATTTCGTCTACTACCTGTGTGATGGCAGAAAGATTGTTTTCTTCGTTCATATTAACAGTAGTTAATGATTTTAGAATTTAAGCCAGCGAGAGATAAAACACAAGGGTTATTTTAGTGATGGTAAACGTCAACTATCCTTACACTGTATAGTCCCGGAAATCCGGTTATCAGAAAAACTATAAAGGCATCAGAATTTTGATAATCTGGACAAAAAAATGATGTGCACATATTTCATATAAACTGCATATTTTTCTTATAGTCAGACATTAAAACCGGATAAATATTATTTATTATAATGGTATGGTTTTGGATGTTATCCCAAAAAGATTTAACTCAGCATTGAAGCTGATAAGGAATATTGCAGATTAACCGTCGTTTAAGGAGTCACATGAAGAGAATAGCTTTTGTCCTGTTATTAATAACCGCAGTCAATGTCTGTGCCCAATGGGAAGTGATTAATGAAGGTAATTTAATTTATTCAATTGATTTTGTAAATGAAAATACGGGCTGGGCTACGGGTTCCGGAAACCACATTCTGAAAACCACTGACGGCGGTGATAACTGGGAAGTGATAAAACTAAATGAAGAATGGACAATTGGAGTCTTAAAGTTTTACAATGAATCTGTCGGTTGGGCAACGGGCGGCAAAGCAGGGGTTAATTTTATAATTAAGACCACAGACGGGGGCCATAACTGGACTATTCAAAAGGAGCTTAGTGAATGGTTCAACTCAATACAAATAATTGATGAGAATAACATATATCTATCGGCATATAATACTCTATATAAAACAATAAACGGAGGAAGTACCTGGGAAAAAGCAGGACCTCCTGTAAGAGATACAATAGGTTTTAATTCTTTCTGGTTCCGTGATACTGAAAATGGCATAACCACAGGTAATTATTTTGATGGAAACGGGAACGTATGTATAATATTTAACACATCAAACGGCGGGGCTTACTGGCAGGAAAAGAAGACATATGATTTTTATACAATTTCTGATATCAAATCGGTAAATGATTCTACTCTCATCTTCAAAGCTTACGAAGATACACTTAGCTTTTTGTGCAGGTCGAATGATATGCTGCAAAGCTGGGAGATACTAGCTCAATGGAGCGGATGGGCCGGGAATTTCAGTTTTACAGATGAAGATACTGGTTATGTTATAATGGGCGGCAGCTCCGGTTCCGGTGAAATCATGAAAACTACAGACGGCGGCTTAAACTGGATTAAACTGCCTTCCCCCGGTATAAACAAAAGAGTCAGTCTGCTGAATATATTTTCGGCTGGTTCTGACAATGTTTTTATTATCGGTATGCAGGGAATGATTTTGAGAAGTACAAATGGAGGATATGACTGGGTTCTTAAAAAACACGCTTATTCATTTTACAGCAGCAGATTTTCTGATAAGAGCAGCGGTATATTATTCGGCGGTTTTTATACAGGCTTTCACGAAACAATTCCTTCAGGAGATATATTTACTACCACAGACGGCGGAAAAACCCTGAAACCGGTTTATACATCGAATGATGTTTTCGAATCAAGTGAAGCCGTAAGCGATTCAGTATTTCTTGCCTCGGGGAGATCCATCTACAAAACGGGTGACGGCGGAAAAACCTGGAACATAAAGTACACAGTCACTCCTGATCCGGTTGGTTCAATGTTCGGCAGAGATTTGAACACTATCAAAGATCTCACGCATGATAACAAATCTTTATGGGGGGCGGGCAGGAATTATGACCCCATATTAAAAAAAGGGAAAGCAATAATCCTGAATTCCACCGATTCCGGAGAAACATGGAAAGAAATATGGCAAAAAACTGATTCCGGAGAGGGATTCTTTAATTACCTGACTTCATTACATGTAAGCGATACATCCGGCTGGGCCGTAGGCTCACCTGGATTAATTGTACAGTACACTAAAGAGGGATGGATTGAATATAATAGTTTAACTGATCTTCCTTTGCATAAAGTAGTATCATTTGACAGCACCGTCTGGATTTCCGGCGGTTACTCTTCTGAACAGTCAATTTTTATGAAGACCACAAACCTCGGAGCAACATGGAGGAAGGATCAGGGAATTCCGTATGTCATTAATGATTTCGTGTTTATTGATAAGAACCTTGGCTGGGCAGTGGGTTTCAATAAGGATTACCGGGGAGTGCTGCTGAAAACCACTACGGGAGGCAGCAAATGGGAGCCGTATCTTTCTGATCTGGCAGGACCACTGAAATCGATCTATCTGAATGGAAATAATGCGTGGGCTGTTGGTGAACGCGGACTCGTAATAAGGACTACAAATGCGGGACTCACCTGGGTAGATGATAATGGTAATATAGATCCCGATAATTATAGTCTGGAGCAGAACTATCCAAATCCCTTTAATCCTGCTACAGTGATCAGGTGGTATCTGCCTCACTCAGAAAAAGTTAAACTGACGGTTTATGATGCGCTCGGCAGAGAAGCAATTGTGCTGATTGATGAGGCTCAGACAGCAGGAGTACATAAGACAACCTTTTACGCCGGCAACTTTCCCAGCGGTGTCTACTACTATCAGCTGAAAAGCGGGAGTTTTACCGAAACGAAAAAAATGCTGCTCATTAAATAATTTGGTGAAGAACATAATGAGAATAAGTTTTAGCGCTGTTATAATATTTTTGCTTATTGGCGATCTGTTCGCGCAGCAGAATAAAAGGATTTATATCAATGAGTTCCTGGCGTCGAATGTAACTGTCAATTCAGATATTGTTGATTTCGACGATTACTCCGATTGGATAGAACTATATAACGATGAAGAGAATGATGTAAACATCGGCGGATATTTCATTACTGATAATTTAAATCAACCCTCAAAATATAAATTTCCTCCGGATGTGATCATTCCCTCCAAAAGTTACCTGGTCCTGTGGGCTGATGGTTATGACGATATCCCCGGAAAAACATACCGCCGCGATTATTTTCCCTACCCGTATTTCACAACAAAATACTTTCACCTGAGTTTCAGTTTAAGCCGTGCCGGTGAGGAAATTGCATTGTTCAATGCTGATACAGTACTTCTGGATGAAGTTCACTTTGACCTGCAGGAAAGAGATGTTTCGATGGGACGCAAACCGGGCGGCGGGAATAATTGGTACTATTTCGGCGACCCAACACCGGGTGATGCGAATTTAACTGAAGGAACACTTAATCTTATTTATGCTGGTGAGCCGCAGGTATCAGTGAACAGCGGATTCTACAACAGTACACAAACAATTTCTATAACCACAGGAGCGCCAGATTATACCATTAAATATACACTGGATGGAACCCGGCCTGACTTGAATTCAGAAACTTATTCGGCGCCGCTTACAATATCCAAAACTACTGTGCTGAGAGCGAGGATTTATGAACCGGGTAAGCTGCCGGGCAGGATTCATACTTTTAATTATTTTATTAATGAACCCACAGATCTTGCGGTTATTTCTCTTGCGGCATCACCGGAAACTTTATTCGGTGATGAAAAAGGTATTTACGACAACCAATTTAAATCGAGAGAAATACCTGTTAATATTCAGTATTTTGAACCTGACAGGTCACAGGGCTTTCTTATTGATGCGGGATTAAGGATGACCGGACAGGCATCACTCGATTACCCTCAGAAATCATTTACAATCAATACTGATGCGGGTTACGGACAGGACATTATAGATTACCAGGTTTTTCCGGAAAGGAATATTAATTCTTATACTGAACTTTATCTCAGAAATGCCGGGGTACCCGATAACCGGCTTACTATGTTCAGAGATGGACTTCTGCAAAATCTGGTACTTAATAAAATTGATGTTGACTGCCAGGCATATAAACCTGCAGCGTTGTTTATTAACGGACAGTACTGGGGAATTTACAACATCAGAGAAAAGATCGGTTCAGCATACCTGGCATCAATGAATAATATAAATCCTGATGACATTGACCTTCTTGAGTTCAACCAGAGCAAAATTCCCGATGCAGTAGAAGGCAGCGAAGATGAGTTTATTGAATTGTTAACTTTCTTTGAACAAAATGATCTCTCAGTTTCGGAAAACTATGAATATATAAATTCGAAAATAGATATTGAAGAATATATTAACTATTACATCACTGAAATATATTATGATAATATTTTCTGGCTTAACCAGAATGTGAGAATATGGAAGGAAAGAAAAGAAGGCAGGAAGTGGCGCTGGATTTTATATGATACAGATAATTCCTTCGGGGCTGAAGGTCCCGGTACTTCTCGATATCAGACCAATACTCTGCATCTGGCTACTTCCGATATTGAAAATAATGTTTATCCCTTATGGTCAACATTAACTTTCAGAAAACTGCTTGCTAATGAGGAATTCAAAATAAAGTTCATTCAGAAATTCGCGTCCTATATCAATACAGTATTTCATCCAGACACAGTATTGAAACAAATCTCTCAACATCAGACCCGCATAGCAGCAGAAATGCAGCGTCATATCCCCCGCTGGAATACAGGCGGAATTATAAACGGTCTGCCTCCGATAAGAAGCTTTTCCGAATGGGATAACAACGTAAGAAAGATGAAGCAGTTCGCGGCCAGCCGTCCTATGTATCAAAGACAGCACATCATTGATGTTTTCGGATTATCCGGCAGCGGCAGCATCAGTCTGAGTATTGATGATCCGGGAAATGGCAAAGTAGTAACTAATAATACTGAGATAACATATAATACTTCATCGGGAACTTACTTCAAAGATATACCAATTGAATTGAAAGCAGTTCCCGAAGTGGGTTTCCGGTTTGTCAGATGGAAAGGAATAGCCGATGAATATTCTAATCCCGTAAATTTCACTCTGGTTAATGATTCACTTAATATCACTGCGGAGTTTGAACCGGCTGAAGTAAGCACAGTTCCTGCGGAGATTACGGAAAATTTAACACTGATCAGATCCGGTTCACCTTACTACGCGAAAGGAAATATCACTGTTGCTCCTCATGCCCTGCTGACAATTGAAAGCGGAGTAAGAATTTTAATGCCTGAAAAGGGCAGCGTAATTGTTTCAGGAAAATTAATGATCAGAGGTACAAAAGAAGATCCTGTAATAATTGAACCGAATGAAAATTCAGAGAAATGGGGAGCGCTCTGTTTTGTTAATGCATCTGATTCATCAGTTGTAGAGAATGCTATAATCAAAGGAGCAGCAAAGGGAGTTGACTTTTCACGTGACAGGGGTGCAATTTCATCTTATAATTCAAAGCTGTGTCTCGACGGTGTTGTAGTTGAGAATGTTGAAGCCCCGGTCTTCATTCAGCTGGGAAGTGCGGTGATTAAAAACTGCCGTCTGCATACTGCGTCATCAGGCGACCTTATTAACATCAAGAGAGCTGATTACGCGCTTACTGAGAATTGTGATCTCATGGGCAATGATGCCTTTGATTCAGACGCCATTGATTACGACCAGATAAAAACAGGTGTGATAAGAGGAAACAAAATATATAATATATATGGCTTCAATAGCGACGGTATCGACCTGGGTGAAGATTCAAAAAATATTTTGATAGAAAACAATCTGATATATAATGTCAATGATAAAGGTGTATCTATCGGCAATGCATCGACCGGAATTATTAAGAGAAATGTTATTGCCAATTGTGATCAGGGTGTGGGTATAAAAGATTACGGTTCATACGGGTATATTGAGCATAATACATTCTACGCAAATAATCATGCTGTAGCATGTTTTGAGAAAAATATCGGAGAAGGAGGCGGAAGCGCCGATGTTGTTAACTCTATAATAGCTGACAGCAAAACATCCCCTGTATTTGTTGATGCTTTATCAGAAATAAATATATCATTCTCACTTTCAAATACACAGAGACTTGAAGGGATGCAGAATTTAAATGCGGATCCCCTGCTGCTGAATGACTTATATTTATCATTCGGTTCACCGGCAATAAATAAGGGAAATCCTGCATTGCCTTATGACCCGGATGGTTCAATAGCTGATTTGGGCGCGTATCCATTTAATCAGTACAGACAAACTGATCTTATTATAAATGAGATACATTATAATCCAAAGAATGGTAACATTCATCCGTTTGTAGAGATTGTAAATGCCGGAAAAACAAGTGTTAACCTAAGCAGCATCACTCTGGGTGGAGATATAATCTGCAGGTTCGGAAATGAAACAATATCCGCGGGAGAATATTTTATTGCAGCCAAAGATAAAAGCTTATATGAGGGACAGGGTTACAAAGTATTTCAGTGGGAAAGCGGAGAGCTGAGAAACATTGAAGGTAATATTTTGCTGGCTGATGAAGGTAATGTTTTGGATTTTGTGAATTACGACAGCAGGTACTGGTGGCCGAAGGAGCCGGATGGATCGGGACCCTCACTCGGGCTGCATAATACACAGCTTGAAAATATGATTTCCTTCAGCTGGAGGAGCAGCAATAAAGATGGCGGTACACCCGGCAGAGCAAACAATTCAGATCAGCTTACAAATATTTTCATTAATGAGTTTATGGCAGGTAACACAGCCGGCTACGCTGATGAGAAAGGTGAATTCGATGACTGGATAGAACTTTATAATAATAATGACTTCCCTGTTAACATTGCGGGATTATATTTAACCGACGATCTGCAAAAGCGGGGCAAGTTCCTTATACCTTTTCATTCAGCTCAGCAAACCACAATTCCTGCAAAAGGACATATTTTATTCTGGGCTGATGAACAGTCCGGCCAGGGCATCCTGCATATGAATTTCAAACTTGAAAAGAGCGGCGAGTTTATTGGTTTAACACAGGTGATCGATGGTGATACCTTATTTATTGATTCACTCACCTATCCCGTTCAGTCAGAGAATATTTCCTATGGCAGACTTCCGGATGGTTCAGAGAACTGGAGCAGTTTCAGTGTTCCCACACCGCGCGACACCAACAAAGTGCTCAGCGGTATCAGTGATGATGATATACTTCCGTCTTATTCATTATCACAAAATTATCCAAATCCTTTTAACCCGGCTACCATAATTAAATGGCAGACCGCGCAGCAGGGTGTGGTAACATTAAAGATATATGATATACTGGGCAGAGAAGTAATTACACTTGTAAATGAATTCCGCCCCGCCGGCCGCTACGAAACTGAATTCCGGGCAGACCAGCTTTCAAGCGGAATTTACATTTACCGGCTTAAATCGGGAAGATTTGTGCAGACAAAAAAGATGCTATTACTACGATAATTTTTGTTTCAGAACAACTGATTCTTCTCTTTTCTGCTGCTTTGAACGCGCCTATCCTTCGCATTATTACGTTTTATGGCGCGTTCCTACAGCCTGCTGGTTTAAATGCCTTATTTGGATTTAAATATTGGTTATTTTGTTATTTGTGATTTGAGATTTGGAATTTTCCATTCCTACAATGAATGACAGCGAAGCAAATGACACTTAATGACAGTTAATCAAATGACCTTTCCAATTACCTGTTAACTTTCCGGTTGTTTAATAAAAATATTATGAATACTTTGCCTGTCGCAAATTCATAATCTAAAAATTACAGGAACCCTAAATGATAAAAACGTTTGCTCCCGGATGCGCCCTGATGCTGTACAAACCTCACCTTGCTGAAAAATTGCATGCAATATTAAATAACAATATTGAGGACATGCAGATGCACATGACCTGCTGTAAACATGAACCGGGATTTACAGAAGAGACAACCGTAATAAATGTTTGTCCCGGCTGCGATAAGCGTTACGGCAATGATTATGAAAATACATTTACAATAAGTCTGTGGGAAGTCCTTGCAAAAAGCGAATCATTTCCTTTACCTGATTATGACGGTATAACGATGACTATTAATGATGCATGTCCCGTCCGTGAGAAATCTCAGGTGCATGAAGCTATACGATTACTATTGAATAAAATGAACATAAAACTTATTGAACCCGAAAGAACAAAGAACAAAAGCATCTGCTGCGGGGACAGCTTTTACGGACTCATTCCTGCCGAAGAAGTTAAAACTATGATGAAAAAGAGAGCAGATGATATGCCTCTCGAGGATGTGGTTGTGTATTGTGTTTCATGCATCAAGTCTGTTCACATCGGTGGGAAAAAACCTCATCATCTGATTGATCTTTTATTCAACGAGGAAACTGTTCCTCAGACTTATGATCCGGATATGTGGCATAAACAAATTGATGATTACATCAACCAGCATTAATTGTCTGAACCACAGATTCATGAGATTTAAATGATTAAGATGATTTTCTTTTTTAATTACTGCGTCCTTGTTTTCGCTCCGCTAGGATCCGCTAGGAGCGATATATTTGTAGCAGCCCGATCCCCCCACACAATTCCCCGCTCCTTTAGGTGCGGCATATCTCATTCACTTCAAAAATAATTTGCAACCTTTTTCACTATTCCTGATTATACTGGTATAAAAAGAATAATTTATTTTGAACGAAGAGAAACTGCTTAAGGAAGTTGAAAATGAACCTCATAAATTCGGGGAAATATATGAGGCATACTATAAAAATATCTTTGGATATGTATTCAGAAGAACTGCCAGCTATGATGCAGCCAAAGATATTACTGCGGAAACTTTTCTGAAAGCATATACCGGTATTCAGAAATTCAGGTGGCGCAATATTTCAATCCTGTACTGGCTTTACAGGATTGCCACAAATGAAATCAATAAATATTTCAACAGCCGCAGGTATATGCCGGAATCTTTAAACAGAATTCACGAGGAATATGGTATTGATGTAACAGATTATTCCAACGCGGAAACTGAAAGGATAATGATCGAGGAGGACCTTGAAAAGCATAAGGAATTCAAAAAGCTTAATGAACTTATTAAAAAGCTGGATACAAAATACCAGGATGTAATTTCATTAAGATTTTTTGAACAGAAGTCGATCAGGGAAATAGCGGTTATCCTCGATAAAAAAGAAGGAACAATTAAATCCCTTCTCTCAAGGGGATTAGATAAACTCAAAAGAAATATCACCGGGTAAAAAATGAAAAATGACGAAATTGAGAATATGCTGAAAGGGATGGATCTGCCTGATCCCGAAAATATAAAACACCAGCAGGAGTTCAAAATTCCTTTGCTGAGTTATAAACGCTCATCAAAAGCAGGTTTATGGCTGCTTCTGTTGCCTGTAATATTCGCGCTTACTCTTATATTAAAATATCAACTTGGATTATTCTCATCTTTGCTTGATCCTGTAACAAACTTCTATAAGATTATTGAACAGAACGCGGTACTTACTTACTTAATACCTGTCATTCTAATTGGACTCCCTTTACTCGCTATGGTTATAAACTTTCTGTCGTTCTTCCACTTTTTATACGACAGCGATAAAAAAGAACTGATCATAACTATAAAATACCGCCCGGTCAACATTACCATTTTTCTATTTTGTTTTGCACTGCTTGTCTTTTTCTTTTCTCCGGACGCGCTGCCATGATAAACTGAACCATCTCATTTAATCTTATATAGAGTCTCAGAATTAACTGTCTTAATCAATAATAAAGACTTTAAAGAATAACTACATTAAAACTATAAGGACACAATATGAATTATTGTAAATCATTGCCTGTACAATTACTCATTCTTGTTTTAGCGCTTATATTAAACACTTCTGCTCAGCAAAGAGACCTTAAAGAACTCGAAACTGAATGCGACAGAATGCTTTCGGAACAATTCAAAGCAGATGAACCAGGGAGTTCAGTATTGATTGCCCGTAACGGAAAGATCATCTATAAAAAAGCTTTTGGAATGGCTGATCTGGAATTGAATGTACCTATGAGGACAGATAATGTTTTCAGGATCGGCTCAATTACCAAGCAGTTTACTGCTGTTGCTGTACTGCAGTTAATGGAACAGGGTAAGCTGGATCTGCAGGATGATATAACAAAGTATATCCCCGGTTATTCTTCTCAGGGATATAAGATCACCATTGAGAATCTGCTTACACATACCTCCGGAATAAGGAGTTACTCAGATATGAAAGACTCAACACAAAGGGGAAAGCTTGATTTTACGCCGGGGGAAATGATTGACTATTTCAAAAATGAACCGATCCGTTTTGCGCCTGGTACAAAATGGGAATATAGTAATTCAAATTATTTTTTACTTGGATACATCATTGAAACAATATCCGGCAGTACATATGGTGAATACCTTCAGGAAAATATTTTCAAACCCCTGGGCATGAATAATTCACGCTATGCTGATGATAAACAAATAGTAACTAACAGGACTAATGGCTATACCGCTGGTAATAATGGATTTGAGAATGCTCCTTATCTTAGCATGACGCAGCCATACGCCGCCGGCTCAATATTATCAACAGTAGAAGATCTATTAAAATGGAATCAGGCAGTGCAGAGCTTTCAGCTCATAAAAAAGGAAACTCTTCAAAAAGCTCTCAGCAGGTATAAACTCAAAGACGGTAAAGAAACAAACTATGGATACGGTTGGCGTATGGGTTATGTATATGATAGTCCCTCTTTATGGCATGGCGGACTCATAAATGGATTCATCACCGTTGCAATGTATTTGCCAGAGGAAGATGTTTTTGTTGCGGTCTTTTCAAACTGTGATTGTAACTCCCCTCAGGATATTACATCAAGACTTGCCGCTCTTGCTATTGGAAAATTATCTAAAGGAATAGAGCCGGATGAAAAAATACTGGAAACTTATGTTGGGGAATATCAGATTACTCCTGAGTTCACTTTTATTGTAACAAAAGAGGAAAATAAACTTTTTGTTCAGGCCATTGGGCAGGAACAATTTGAGATCGCTGCAGAAACAAATACTAAATTCTTTTCAAAGGTTAATGATGCCCGGTTTGAATTTATTGCAGATCATTCCGGTAAAATCACCAAAGTAATTCTGAACCAGGGCGGAAGGCAGGCAGACGCAGAGAAAATAAAGTAGCACAGGCTTCCATTCCTGTCGTCAGGGATCACTCCATGACGAAACCCATCATGTTCCATGTCCTATTTGAATTTTGATATTGATTATTATTTGTTATTTGGTGCTTGTGATTTGGAATTTAATCCCTCAGTGCTTGGAAATTGGAATTTCTTTACCCAGGTGCCTGGAATTTGGAATTTCTCTCCCCCCTATGCTGCTGCTGAGAACGCGCCTATCCTACGCAAAATTACGTTTTATGGCGCGTTCCCACAATACCAATCTTCCCGCAGGTCACGGCGGAACGCAGTGAAGCCGGACACTCTGTCTTTCCCGTATTCAAAACATAATGTTTCATTTCTTATTAAAATTTTGAAATTGATTATTGTTTGTGATTTGGTGCTTGGAATTTGGAATTTCTTTCCCCAGGAGCTTGTGATTTGAATTTAATTCCCCCTGTGCCTGAAATTTGAAATTTTCTTTCCGACCTCTGCCTTCCCGCAGGTCACGGCGTTAACGTAGTGAAACAGGACACCTCCGCCCTCCCAGTTTCCCTTCCAAAACCATCTTGTTTTATTTCCTATTTGAATTTTGATATTGGTTATTGTTTTTTATTTGGTGCTTGGAATTTGGAATTTTCCCATGGTGCTCGTATTTTGTAATTTCTTCCCCCTATGCTGCTGCTGAGAACGCTCCTATCCTTCGCATTATTACGTTTTATGGCGCGTTCCCACAATCTTTCCCTGGAATTTCTCTCCCTATGACTATGAATTTACGAGAATATTGTTTTAGGCGGTAAGGTAACCGCAGTATTCCAGTATTCCTTTATCTTTTTTATAACATTTACATAATCTATGAAGTCAGACGGTTTATTAACATAACTATTGGCTTTTAATTTATAACATGCTACTATATCGTTTTCAGCATTTGATGATGTAAATATTATCGTGGGTATTACTTCTAAATCACTGTCATTTTTTATATCTCTTAAAACATCTTTCCCGTTTTTTCTTGGTAAATTCAAATCTAACAGAATTAAATCAGGTATCATTCTATCTCTGAATTCTCCTTTTTGTTTTAAATAGTCCATTACTTCCTCTCCGTTCATAAGAACATTCAGGTTGTAATTATTTTCACTCTCTCCAAGGGCTTCTTTGACTAATAAAATATCTCCTGCATTATCTTCTACAAGCAATATCTCCATTTTAGCTGCCTTCCTTGCTTTCATAAAACCTTTTAGTTTTGGGGATTGTAAAATAAAAGATAGAGCCTACGCCCTGTTCTGATTCCACCCAGATTTTTCCATTATGGTGTCCTATTATTCGTTTACATATGGCCAGACCAACTCCGTTACCCTTGTAATCCTCTCTGCTATTCAGTCTCTGAAAAACTGAAAAGATTATTTCACTATATTCCTGCTTAAATCCAATACCATTATCTTTTATAGAAAAGAACCATTCTTTATCATCTTCCAGGCACTTTATCTCAATTACCGGTTGATTATTACTTCTGAACTTTATCGCGTTATCAATCAAATTATAAAATAGTTGTTTCATTTGTTGAGGATCAGCGGAAATTACCGGCAGTTCATTATACAAAACATCTGTTCCGGTTTCCTTCAGTGTTTGATTAAGGCTTACTTCAACTGAATAAATTATTTTATTTATATCTGTCTGTACAAAATTTCTGTCTGTATTTCCTATTTGTAAATAATTAACTAAATCATTTATAAGCAGGTACAATCTTGACGCCCCTTCACGGATAAAATTCAAATACAGATCTGCACTATGCCCCATTTTGTTCTTGTATTTCTTTTCCAGCAGTTGAGCATAACTGCTCATCATGCGCACCGGTTCTTTTAAATCATGCGAAGTTACATATGTATATTGTTCAATGTCTCTGTTTGATAATTCAAGTTCTTTAAGCGTCCTTTCCAATTCAAGCATAGCTTCTTTTTTTTCGGTAATATCTATTTCAACTCCCTGCCGCTTTACAGGATTTCCTGCTTCATCAAAGAAAATTCTTGTAATAAGTTCTACATATTTAATTCTTTTATCAGGAAATAGAATACGGAATTCTGTTTTAACCTGACTGTCATTTTTTATTTCCTGCGTAAGTATCTTTTTTAAATGCTCTCTGTCATCCGGATGAATGAGGTTCCACAACTCTTCAAATGATGGAACAGGTTTATTATTATCTAATTCCCATATATTATATAATTCATCCGACCATTCTATTTTATTGTTCCTGATATCCAAAGAGTAGTTTCCAAAATGTGCTAATTTTTGTGCGTCGAGAAGTTTAGCCTGACTTTCTTTTAACGCTTCTTCAGCAATCTTTCGTTCGGTTATATCAAAAAAAGTTACAGCAAACTGATCACTGGCGATTTTATAAATTCTGTTAGTATACCACCTTTTTGTTATACCGCTAAAGTGTTCAAAAAAATAAGGTTCACCTGTACTGTCAACTTCCCTGTAGATATCGAATAAGGAATCTTCTATCCCGGTCCATTGCTCTTTCCATGTCTTTCCAATCTGCTCTTCACGTTTAATGCCGGATAAAGCCGCACCTGCCGGATTAATTTCTAAAACCAAAAGATCATAAAGCCTTCCGTTAGCATCGTATACTGCGTTATAATGCGCAAACCCTTCATTAATTGAGTTAAACAGCAGGTCATACTGTTCCTTCGCTTTTCTTACAGCCTCTTCAGCTTTTTTACGCTCTGTAATATCCTGGATTGAGCTAAGAATAGCCTTCCCACCGCTTGTATTTATAGTTTCTATGGAAAATTGTCCAATCCGTTCCTCTCCGTCTTTTCTCCTCATTTTCACTTCAACGTCACGAAGGAATCCTTTTTTACTCAGTTGGTCAATTACAATATCTCTTTCTTCGGGTTTCGTCATTTTTAAGTCGCTATAGGTCTTACCAATAACTTCATCCCTGGTATATCCAAATATTTTTAAGAATGCTTCATTGACATCTATGATTAAACCATCTTCGATCCTGCTTATAATAAGCGCACTGGGATTTACAACAAATGCTTTCGAAAATTTTTCTTCGCTCTCCCTCAGTTTCACTTCGGAACGTACAATGTCAGTAACTTCAATACTGATGACACCTACGCCCCATTTTTCACGTCCAAGGGGGACCCGAAAAAAGGAAGTGCGCCAGTATGCCATTTCGCCCGCTCTTCCCGGTACAGGACTTTGAAATTCCGCATCCAGGACTGGTACGCCCGTTTGAATGACTCGCTGCATTACCCCACCGGTCTGCTCCATGAAATCGCGGGAAAGATCCTGCACACATTTACCCTTGATCGTCTCGCGGTTGAGACCATAATAGGTAGGAGTTAACTTATCAGTATTGATATAGCAGAAGTCCTCATCCACAAGGTTAAGTATAGCCGGCGAGTTCGCAAAGAAGGCGTCTAATTGAGCTTCACTTGTCCGAAGCGCCTCCTCCGCTTGCTTACGTTTTGTAAAGTCAGCAGCGGCACCAAACCATTCTATAATTTTACCATCAGCATCCATGAGCGGAACTGCACGGGAAAAGGTCCATCCCCACCCGCCATCTAATTGCCGGACTCTATGTTCAAGTTCGAAAGGACTCTTATTCAGAATAGCTTTCTTAATCGCGGATATAACTTGCTGCTGATCATCAGGATGGATGTATTCCTGAAGCCAGTTCGGGTTTGGGTTCTCTGTATCAACAAGAAAACCACGTCCATTTAGCTGGATTATTTCACTCCAATCAGGACTCATTCGATATAGTACTTCAGAACTGGCTGTAAAGAGTGTACGAAATCGATGTTCACTTTTCTGCAAAGCCTTTTCAGCCTTTTTACGGCTGGTTATATCTGTCCATGTGGAAATTACATTTACAATCCTTGATTTGTCTTCATTGTAAATAGGAACCGCGTTAGCTAAAATGATAAAGTCAGTTCCGTCAGGCTGTAATATCAATATTTCTTCACCCTTTATCACTTCTCCCTTTAGAGCACGGAAAACAGGTAACCTTTCAGGCTGGATTTTCTCACGTGTATTAATATCACGCACATCCCACTGCTCCAGGTAACTCTCAACCGGAAGATCCAAAATTGCATCTACTGATCTTCCAATAGTATAATTTGCACCCCATCTGCTTATGGCTATTGCTTTGCCGTCAGGCGCATCCGAAACAATAATACCTACGTTTACATGATCTAAAATAAGACTAAGAATATGTTGGCTTTTTTTAAGTTCTTCTTCTGCTTTCTTACGCTCAGTAATATCAGCCGATATAACGAAAATCCCTTCCGGTACAGGCTGAGCAATAGCCTGGTACCATGCTTCTGTACCGTCTTCAAATGTAAATCCTGCTTCTACCTGCTGGACTTTACGTTCTTCCATGCAGCGTTTGTAAGCATCAAAAAATATACTCTTTTCTACACCGGGAATAATTTCGAACATACTCCTGCCGATCATTTCTTCAGGTTTCCGGAACGCATGTTTAGCGTTAGCTTCGTTTACATAAAGATATATCCAGTTAAAACCAATGATTGCGCACCCTTCCATCATGTTATCAAGCGTACTTCTATACCGTTTTTCACTCTCATAAAGAGCATCCTCCATACGCTTGCGCTCAGTAATATCCCTTACACTGGTCATCATTAACTTTTCATCCCCGACATCGATTATTTCAATAGCAAGACTAACCTGGCGGATTTCGCCGGATTTCCGAACGACAGCCATTGTAAAATCTCTTACAAATCCATTCTCTTTCAATAAACTGATTGCGGTTTCACGGTCATTGAGGTTGGCAATTAATCCAAGTTCTGCCGAAGTTCTTCCAATCATTTCATCTTTGCTGTACTGGAAGAGAATTTCGGCACTTCGGTTGATCTCCAAAATTTTTCCATCAGACATCCTGCTGATAATAAAGCCATCCGGATTTGCATGAAAGGTTTTGATAAATAATTCATCAGCATTTTGCAAAACCTCATTTTCAGTTTTTCGTTTTGGTAATTCTTCTTTATTCTTGTCCTCATTTAATAGGGCCCAGCTTAAAGCAACACTGTCATTTAGTTTTGAAATACTGATATCATAAGCTTTTTCTTCCTTTAGGTTACCACTTACAACACTGTAAAAATATTTACTTTTGCGCGGAACATTATCTTTTATAACCTGGCTGCAGACCTGTAATAAAGTCTGGGAATTCTTAGGGAATATTTCTTTTAACTTCTTCCCGATAACCTCTTCTTCTGTCAATTGAATATCATCCAGACCGCTTTTATTAATGTATGAACAGACAAGATCTGAAACTCCATCATTTTTGAATTGCTCAAATATTGCAAAAGGATACACAAGATTATCTATGATTGCATGTAATTCTCCGCTTTTAATGGTTTTTGAATTCAGCATTATTCTTAAAGCTTTGCTTCCTCTAACCATTTTTTCATCTGTAATCTTCTTTTTAACCATTGGTTCCTTTATTCATTGCTATTGTGAAATAGAAGGTTGATCCTTTCCCCTCTTCAGATTCAACCCACACATTCCCTCCATGTCTCTCTATTATCTTTTTAACTAAAGCCAAACCTATTCCGGTACCGGGGTACTCTTCTCTTGTGTGGAGCCTCTGAAATATTATAAATATTCTTCCCAGATGCTGACGTTCAATTCCTATTCCGTTATCACTTACTGTAAAAAGCCAGCAGGTTCCATTTTCCCTGCCTGAAAGTTTTATTTCCGGTCTCCTTTCACTCCTGAACTTAAGCGCATTCTGAATCAAATTCTGGAATAATTGCCTTATCTGTGTGCGGTCACCTTTTATTGTCGGAAGCTTATCTGTTTCAATAATTGCATTTAACTCCTCAATACTAAATCTTAAATCACTTAAAACTTCATTTACAATAGTATTGCAGTCTATTTCTTCTGATATTTTTGCTCCTGTATTTATTTTTGAATACCTGAGCAGATCACTTACAAGCTGATGCATGCGTTCCGCACTTTCTTCAATGAAGGAAAAATATTCTGATGTTTTTTCATTAATGCTCTTATGTTCTTTTACAATGATCAGTTGTGCATAGCTTTTAATCATACGAATTGGTTCCTGTAAATCGTGTGAGACTGTATAAGCAAACTGTTCCAACTCCTTATTTGAACGCTCAAGTTCGAGTAATGCATCATTTAACTTCTGCTGCTGAGTTTTACTTTCAGTTATATCTAAAGCTGTTCCGAAAATTCTTGTTACATTTCCGGAAATATCAACAACCGGATTTAATGTTGCATGAACATGTCTGATGGTATTATCTGGTTGTAGAGCTCTGTGTTCAAATTCAACTCTTGTTTTATTCTTTTTGCATTCTTCAATTAACGTCCTTGCATATTCAACATCATCCTGGTGTATTGTTTCAAATGCTTCCGTAATAGTAGGATTTCCTTTTTCTAACGGTCTTCCATAAATTCTAAACATTTCTTCAGACCATTCTACCTGACCATTTTTATTAAAGCTTATGGCGAAGCTGCCAAGACGGGCAAGCCTTTGGGCTTCCAGTAATTCCCTTTGTACTCCACGTAATTGTTCGTTAAGACTCTGTAACTCCTGGGAACGTAAAATTATGTCGGCTTCCATATGCTCAGCCCGGGCTTCAAGCAGATGCCTTGCTTCTTCTCTTTTTCCCTGACTGTCTTTAATACGAGTGTATTCGGTTACATCTTCAACCCGGTGAATTATATATGCTATTTCCCCATTCTGGTCAAATACCGGTGAGTTGATAGGACTCCAGAAACGATCCTCAAAATCTCCACCTTGTTCCTTTGGTTTTCTTATAGGATAATGCTGCACAGCCATAACATCGGCTCTCTTATTTGTCTTCACCCGCTCAAGTGAAGCACTCAGATTGCGCACACCTGTAGCTCCTTTTAATCCCGGGTCATCAGGAAAAACTTCAAAAAGAGTTTTACCCATAATCTCTTCACGCTTTGTCATTGTTGCTTTTAAGTATGCCTCGCTTACAGCAGCTATTTCATAATTTTCCGGCAGAACTACAAGATAAAGCCCTGGTGCATATTCAAACAAAGCGCGGTAATATGCCTTTGCGGCTTCAGCTTCCTGTCGTGCTTCCTGTTCGCGCCTGAATAATTCACTCCTGATCTCTTCTGCTTTTTTCTTTTCAGTTATATCTTCAATACTCACTAATACCAGCTGTACATCATTAAATATCCGGAATAGTTTCCTCGCATTTATTGATACTATTCTATTATCAACCAGTTCTAGTTCATAATCATTAAAAGAACTATCTTCCGGTATTATCGAATTTAATAACCTTCTTAACCCGATATAGTCAAATTTTCCTTTTATGATTTCAAAGAACGGTTTATTCTCTATATCTTCTTTTGAATAATTAAAATGTTTATAAAATGAATGGTTTTCGGTAATTATATTCAGGTTTGAATCAAGTACCAGTAAAGGATTAGGTACTGTATCAATTATCATATTCGAATATTCAAGACTCTCTTGTAATATGTCCTGCAGCTTTTTGCGGGCAGTAAGTTCTTTATTCAGGAATATCATGGTTGTGATAACAGATAGGACCAGAAAAAACATCATTATACCGGTTACAGCAAATACATCAAAGGTTTTTACTTCTCTATGTTTTATACGCTGTGCTAAGAGTTCAGTTTCCAGGTTCCGCATTTCAGCAACAACACGCCTGATTTCATCCATCTTTCTTCGTCCGGTCTCTTCATTAATTATAGTCGTTGCCTCATCCAATCCGGAAGATTTTCCTTTTTGAATCACTTCATCCTGGAATTGCAGCTTTTCTTTTATGAGTTTTTCCAGGTGATTCAGATGGCTGAGTTGTTCGCTATCCAATATTATTGATCTAAGGTTTGTTAAATCAGACTTTAGTACCCTGGAGGCATAATAATATGGTTCGAGAAAAGATTCTTTGCCCGTAATTATATATCCCCTTGTTCCGGTTTCTATATCTTTTACATCTGAAATAACATATTCGAGACGTGTTAGCACTTGATAAGTCTGGGCTTCCCACCTGTTGGAATCAAGAAAGTTTCTTATGTTGTAATAAACCAATAATCCTATTATTACAACAATTAAAAATGATGTTATAAATCCTAAGAATATAGGCCTTGGCAAAATGTTTTTCATGAATACCTTACTGCACAATGTTTTAAATAAATATAAAAATCTCATTTGCAAACGCTAAAAAGGAATGCCTTTCTTCTTTAGTAGTTTGTTTTGGCCGGTATGCACTGAAATATAATATGTGTTTTTTCATGACTAATCAGATCCTCAACCTAAAATCTGTTTTTTCATTTTCGCCGAAACAATCTTTTCAACAAGAGCAGGATTAAATAAGTTCAGCCAGGATAACAATTTTAATTTCGGAGGTATAACCAATTCTCTTTTTCTTTCCACCATTCCCTTAAGAATGCTTTTGCTGCACTCCTGAAGACTGATTGATTCTTTACTGTGCTCTTTTCTGTCTGTTTCAATCCTGGTTCCGTTTTTCCCCAGGGCATTTGCTCTCAAATCAGTCCCTCTCAACCAGTGAGGCTTTACGATCATAACATCCACACCTTCATCCTTAATTTCCATTCTGAGAGTATTCAGAAACCCGTTAAGCGCATGCTTGGAAGCACTATAACCTGAATGATAAGGAACTGCGATTTCCCCCTGGATAGATGAGACTGCTGTAATGAGTCCTTTGCTCTTTTTCAGATGCGGAAGAAAATAATGCACCAGGTAAACAGCACTAAGATAATTTGTTTCAATCAGTTTCCGGAATAACGATACACTGGTGACTTCATCAAACTCAGCCCACATGCTTATTCCTGCGTTCAGAACAAGGTGACATACTGAACCAAAAGTTTTTATTGTTTCATCAGCCAGCCTTTTACAATCATCAGGATTTGTAACATCCCCCTGTACTGTAATTACACAGGCCTTTTTTTCCATACAGTCATTTGCAGTCTGCTGAAGCTTTTCAATATTTCTTGAAAAGAGAACAAGGTTAGGTTTATATCCCGCTAATTCATTTGCAAGTGCAGCCCCGAGTCCCCCCGATGCACCCGTAATCACAAAAGTTTTATCAGAGAACATTTAAACCATCCGGTTTTTCATTACCGGCTTTTTCCAAACCCCGGTCCGGCACTCTCTCATATGGTGGAATGATCTTATCGGGATTCATAATATTATTCGGATCAAGAGCATGTTTCAATCCTCTTACAGCTTTAATTCCGGTTTCAGAAATATCTTCCTTAATCCATGGCATATGTTCAAATCCTACCGCATGATGATGAGATAATGTAGCTCCTCCTTTAATGAATGCATCCTGGGCTGCTTTCTTTATAAAAAGATATTGTTCAAGTTCAGATCCTGTAACCTGCTGACAGCCGAATGTGAAATACAGACTTGCACCCGTATGATAAGTGTGGCTAATATGACAGCCTAAAAATCCTTTTTTACCTGCGCTGTGCGTCTTCATTGCCTGTTCAATAGAATCCATTGTTGAATAGTATAACGGAAGCAGGTTACTCCATACGGTTGAAGTTTCACTTACATCAGCCATAATATTTCTATCCATTACATAATCTCTCAGGTAAGGAAAATCATATTTACCTTTCTCAAATGCTTTACCCGGCGATGAACCAAGATTAAAAGCACCATAATTTTTATAAATCTTATTTACTTTTCTTTTCATCCGTGAAAAGTTTTCTTTATCACCTTCAAACACCACCAGCATCAGACAGGCTTTATCGAAATCAAAGTGCCTGAAATTTTTTAAATAGGATTTAACTCCTTTGCTTAACAAAGATTTCATGGGAGAAGATTTTGTCCTGTAGGCAAATGATAAAGCTGTTTTACCGGGATCATTAAGTCTTGTAACAACAGGAGAGCAGTACTGTTCAACACATTCATGCATAGCATTAACCCCGCTTTCAAAATCAGGGAAGAGATATCCGTAAGGTACTCTGTATGCGGGGAGTTTATGAATCCGTAATACGGCTTCTGTAATAATTCCAAGTGTACCTTCGCTGCCAATGCACATATGGTTAACATCAATTCCGTTGCTGGATTTTGGAACGGTACGCGTTACTATTGTACCATTTGGTGTAACCATCCTCAGCGAAAGTACCATATCCTCAATCTTGCCGTACTTATCGCTCTGCATTCCCGCAGATCTTGTCGCGATCCATCCCCCGGCTGTGGAATACTCAAATGAGTCAGGAAAATGGCCCAGTGTAAATCCTTGTGAATTAAGCTGTTCCTCCATGATGGGACCCAGTGCGCCTGCCTGTATCAGTGCGGTATTTGATATTTTATCTACGCTGATAACTTTATCCATCAGCTTCATGTCAATAGAAGCAATCATTCTTCCGCTGCTGTTGACGGCTTCAAGACAACCGGCAATGTTTGAACCCGCGCCGAAAGGAATAATAACAACATCACATTCCAGTGCGCTTTGAATTATGGCGGCGATTTCATCTTCTGACAAAGGATATATTACACAGTCCGGCGCCGCATTAACTATTCCGTTTCTGATCCTCCATAGATCCCTGAAACTTTTTCCATAGGAATGGATTAACCTCTCCTGCTTATCAAATTTGATTCTGCTGTGATCTATAAAAGATTCTATATCATTAACAAACTTACTGTTTAATGTCCGCCGCGGAAGTTCAATATCCTCTAATTTTACCGGAGGGGTTTTTTTAATATTATCTGTTATCCCGGTTACCATTTTAATGAAAGGCCAGAGATCAGGTTTATCATCTATATTAAACTCAATATTTTCGCCACCCCATCCCCACCACTTCATCTGTTCTGTTTTATGCATTCTGTTCTCCGGCTTTTTTTAATTCACGTATTCTTGTCTCCAGCTCTTCCGTTATTTTTTTATAAGAATGGAAATTATCTTCTTCATTGCATTCTGTACACATAAAATCCCGGGGGAAAATTGGTTTCCCTATTCTTATTGTTATTCTTGATGGTTTCATAAATACTTTACCCTTAGGCCAGGCATCGAATGAACCTTTAATAAATGCGGGCACGATAGGCAGTTTAAGTTCAGCTGAGATCATGGCGGGACCTTTTTTGAATACCTGCATACTGCCGCTTAATGACCTGGTTCCCTCAGGATATACGATGAGGTTCCGGTTGCCGCTTTTTGTAAATTCCCTGCATGCCGCAAGATATTCGAGCACGGATTTCCTGTCGGCATGCCTGTCTATAGGTATAAGATTCATCAGGTGATTAAGGTAGTTTTTCCTGTTGTTGTCAAAGAAATAATCCTTGGCAGCTATCATCGCAAAGTTTTTAAACGGCAGTCCTGAAGCCGTCATCAGTATCCCGCTGTCCATATGACTGTTATGATTACTGCAGAATATGAATGAGGTATTATCGGGAATGTTCTCTCTCCCGGTTACTTTTAACGGACAATAAACAGTTAATATTATTCTGCAGTAAATCTCAAAGGTTTTCTTTATAACTCTATCCTGAAAAGCAGGTTCTTTCAGTATATCGGAATATTCAGGAGGAACTGTAGTTCTCTCCAGTTCAGTATGAATCGAAGTCACTCATTTCTCCCATACCTTGCATGCGAAAATGCAAACTCATCAGAAGCGATTGCACCGCCTAGTGACAATTCAAGAGCCAGTGCGCAGGCACAAACTATTTCAGCAAATTTCTTTGAAGAATCTTTCCCCGTGCAGCCCAGAAACTCAAGATTTTTTCTTGCCTGCTTGAGCCGCGTCCCCCCTCCTACTGTACCGACAGTTATGGAAGGCATGGTAATAGTGGCGTACAGATCACTGGAATTACGGACTTCATAAGAAATTATTCCACCCGAGTTCTCAACTACACTTGCGGCATCCTGACCCGTAGCCAGGTAAATAGCGGTAAGCGCGTTTGCAACATGCATATTCATTCCGAAAATACCAGCTTCCTGCGAACCCCTTGTGCATTGAAGCCATCCGTCAACATAATCTCTTGCGCTTACCTTCAGGATCCGCCTGAGAAATCTTCCCTCAATTAAAGCACTTCCCACAACATAATGACTTCTTCCCAGGAGCAGGGATTTATAAGCAGGATTCTTATCGCCGTTAAAATTACTTTCTATATAATACCTGAAACCAGAATCACACCTGAAATTATCATTGATATATCTGCACGCTTTGTGTGTTGCGATTGTTACCATATTCTGCCCGGAAGCTTCAGCAGTATCATATACAAAATCAAGTATCACACTGTTCTGTGAAGGATACTTATCAATTCTTAAGAGCCTGCCATGCCTTGTAGTTGATTCCGCTTCGCTTTTTATTTTCTCATAATGCTCATTGATCCAGGCGATAAATGGTTTACCATGATCAATATCTTTGAATATGAATATAGGGGATCGTGATAATTCCTGCTTAATATGACAGGTTTTTATTCCCCCTGAAAGACGTGTCAAAAACAGCCCTCTCGTCATTGACATTGTTAATGTCCCTTCGAGAGTGCAAAGTGGAATGTAGAATTCTCCATTTGCATAACTGCCGTTAATAAGTAATGGTCCCGCTGCGGCAAGAGGAAGATACATATAACCGACATGGTTTTCTATTATACCCCTGAACTCTTCGGGGTTATCAGGACCCGAATCATTTAGATGAAAACCGGTTTTCTTTTCCAGCCATTCTTTTCTTTTTTGGGTATCTTCTTTTTTATATCCGCGGGGAAGCAGAATTTCGCTCATCTGAACCTGTCCTATTCTCTTTCAACACAAGTGATAATGAACAATCCGTCGAATGATAAAATAAGTACCAATTAATTTACCCTTACACAAGGTAATAAATTCATACCCCAATGAACCCGATGAGCAGCCTCTTTGCAGCACCCGGCCTTCAGCCTGTGAGCCCTCGATGTAAAAATATATTGTTATGTCGATACTATATCTTTTTCGCTCCGCCAGGAGCGGCATATCCGTTTAGTTGCACGCAATTACCATTCATACATGCATCCATTCTTCTTTTTCCATTCATTCATTCATACATGCATCCATTCTTCTTTTTCCATTCATTCATTCATACATGCATCCATTCTTCTTTTTCCCTGCCCGCCACAGTATTCATAATTAACAATTCCTTAACATTGCCTTAATATTGAGTTAACATTAGATCTATACTTTGTGTCTATGAAAAAATTAAACACAAGGAAAAAAAATAAAATGCACGGCAAATTTTACAATTTGATTTTATTAAACAAACCGGGACTTGCTCCTGTTATATTTATTCTATTCTTTATGCTCTTTACAGCGGGTTCAATATCTGCGCAGGCAGGTTCAATTGAGGGCATGGTAACGGATTCTGAAAATGGTGAACCCCTGATAGGCGTTAACATTCTTCTTTCAGGTACAATGACAGGCACTACCACAGATATTGACGGCTCATATGAAATCAAAAACCTAACTCCCGGCATCCACACGTTAAGGTTTTCTTATGTTTCATATTCCCACGTAACAATAAGTGATATTGAAGTTAAGCCGGATGGGAAAACAAAGATAGATATTCAGCTTAAAACTGAATCCACTTTATTGCAGGAGGTGGTTATAAGCGCTGAGCTTCTTAAGAATAATGAAAACACGATATTAAAAATTCAGAAGAATGCTAACAGCATAATGGATGTTGTAAGCGCTGAACTGATAAAAAAGAACAACAGCTCAGATGGGACAGATGTATTAAAAAGAATGACCGGTGTTGCAATATCAGACGGTAAATATGCATATATACGCGGGGTAAGCGACAGGTATAACAACACTATGCTTAATGGATCTAACCTTCCGGGCACCGATCCCGAAAAGAAAAGTTTTTCTTATGATATAATTCCTGCTGCAATGATTGAAAATGTGGTTACCGCAAAGACTTTTACTCCGGATAAACCCGCGGATTTTACGGGGGGACTGGTACAGATAACTACTGTAGAGTTTCCATCTAAATTCTTTTTGAACTTCACTACCTCCTCAGGATATAATTCGAATACTTCCCTCAGGTCATCAATTTCTTATGAAGGAGGAGAGTTTGATTTTCTTGGAATAGATGACGGGACAAGAAAAAGACCCGGCGGCATAAACGAAACTAAAGTTGTAAAAGGAAATTATTCAGATGCAGAGCTGAAAGAGATTGGTCTCTCTTTTAAAAATAACTGGGGTACTTATTCAAAAAAAACACCGCTGAATTCAAATTACAGATTTTCCATAGGAGATAAATATAAATTCGGGAATAATCTTCTGGGTTTTACAGGATCAGTTACTTACTCCAATTCCAGCGAAAATAAAGATTATAATAAAACATCGGTCACATTCGATGGACCAAGATATAATTATTCCGGAACCAGTTACAACAACTCTATTCTGTGGAGCGGAATGATGAACACCAGCCTTAAAATTGCTCAGAATAATAAAATAAGTCTGAAAAATATTTATAATCAGTCCGCCGATAATGATATACTAATGAACGCCGGTGATTATGAATATACATCTCAGTTCAGAAAAACAACTGCTCTACGGTATGTTTCAAGATCATTGTTCTCAACACAATTGATCGGCGAGCATGCCTTTCCGGAATTCAATTCAGGAAGAATAAACTGGAATCTTAATTACAGCACTACAACAAGAGATGAACCTGACGCAAGAGCGTACCTCTATGGAAGAGATATTTCTGATGCTTCAGCTCCGCTTAAATTGCTCCTTGATCAATCCTGGACTACAAGATTCTACAGCGGCTTAAATGATAATATTTATAGCGCAGGCATTGATTTTACAATCCGGCCTTTCAGCAGCAATAAGATGCCCGAACTGAAGGCAGGATTTCTTATCGACAAAAAAGAAAGACACTTTGACGCCAGAATCTTTGGTTTCAGGAATCTCCCTGGCGGTGATTTTGCAAAAGAGGATAACCTGTTATACTCATCAATCGATCAGATATTTCAGCCTGAAAATTTTGAGAATAAATTTATTCAGGTGGTTGAGATTACAAAGCCTTCCGACAGTTATGATTCTGACCAGCAGATAATAGGAAGCTTTCTGATGTTCGATGCTGCTGTACTTGAAAATCTAAAGGCAGTTGGAGGAGTACGTTTTGAAAGATCAGTACAAAATCTTTATTCCAGATCTGAAACTAATCAGCCTGTTATAATATCGCCTGAATATAATGACTGGCTGCCTGCATTAAACCTAAATTATATTCTGAATGAAAGAATAAACATCAGAACCGCGTACAGCAAAACACTGGCTCGTCCCGAGTTCAGAGAACTGGCTCCATACAGTTATTATGACTTCCTCACATCTGAACTTGTGATCGGAAATACTTCTTTAAGACGCACCCTGATTGATAATTATGATTTCAGATTTGAATACTATCCAGATCTTGGAGAACTGTTTGCAGTGAGTTTTTTCTATAAAAATTTTAATAACCCTATTGAGCAGATATTTGCGGCGGCATCAGGATTTGAAGCCTATAGGTCATATGCCAATGTACCCAATGCCCGGAGTTATGGTTTGGAATTCGAGATAAGAAAAAATCTCACATTCATTTCAAAGAAGCTCGACGGACTTTCATTCGTAGGTAATCTCAGTCTTATTCAATCCAGAGTAAAACTTGATAACTCTCATGCGGTTGGTTTCGCGGCTTCAGAAAGACCAATGCAGGGGCAGGCTGAATATATAATGAATTTCGGAATTTATTATCAGAGTGAAGATGATGGTTTTTCAGGAAGTGTGGTATATAATAAAGTTGGTGACCGTATTGCACAGTCAGGATTTATTAATGCAGGCGATATAATTGAAAGGCCGCGCGACCAGGTTGATCTTTCAATAAGTAAGGAAATTTTTTCGCACATCTCTCTCGCCCTAACAGCTAAAGATATACTTGCACAGGATCAGGTTTTTATTCAGAAACGTCCCGGCAAGGATGTGGTTGAGTCGCGGTATAAAAAAGGTCAGAACTACTCAGCCGGCATAAGCTACGCGTTCTAAAATATTTATAAACAAAACAAGGAAAATGAAATGAAACGAATTTTAATGATATTATTTTTAGTACTGGCAGGAATTAAATCATCGGCGCAGGTACCGCTGGAGGGTGATATAACTTCAGATCTTACGTTAAGCGCTTCGAACACTTATCTGCTGAAAGGTTTTGTAAGGGTACAACCGGGCGCGGCGCTTACCATTGAACCGGGAACTGTAATATATGGTGAAAACTCATCCCAGGGAACACTGATAATTAAACCGGGCGGGAAGATAATAGCGGATGGCACACAGGAAAACCCCATCGTATTCACCAGCGAATTCAACCGTGAAGGTTCCTCTGAAAGCCCTTCTTATGGTGACTGGGGCGGTATTATTATATTGGGTAACGCTCCCATCAATGTTCCGGGCGGGACTGCTTTAATTGAAGGTCCCGGTGATGTTTATGGCGGCAGTATTGTTAATGACAACAGCGGAATATTAAGATTTGTAAGAATTGAATATCCGGGTATTGCCTTTTCTCCCAACAATGAAATTAACGGAATTACATTTGGAGGAGTAGGAAACGGAACAACTGTAGAATATGTACAGGTAAGTTACTCCGGTGATGATTCATTTGAATTCTTCGGCGGAAATGTTAATTGCAAATACCTGATCGCCTACAGGGGATGGGATGATGATTTTGATACTGATTTCGGATACAATGGTAAGCTTCAGTTTTTACTTGGCATACGGGATCCTCAGATCGCGGATGTTTCCGGATCAAACGGATTTGAATCTGACAATGATGGTTCAGGGTCACTCAATGAACCAAGAACTGCCCCAACCTGGTGGAATGTTACACTGATCGGACCCCTGGCAGATTCATCAACACAGATCAACTCTGACTTTAAAAGAGGTATGCATCTGCGCAGATCTTCACAGAATAAAATTAATAATGCACTGATAATGGGATTTCCTACAGGACTACTGATTGACGGTTCAACAACTGTTTCCGAGGCAATTGCAGGAAACACTCATCTGAATAACAGCATTATATCAGGAACCAGAAAAGCCCTTGATACCGCAAAGACAAATGGTTCTTTTAATGTCTTTGATTGGTTTACATTACAACACAACGGCAGAATATATGCTGATAACAGTGAAATTCTTTTATCAGATCCTTTCAATATTGATAATCCGAACCCGTTTCCGCTTAATGGTTCACCGGTATATACTAATGCGGCTGTACCGCCCGGTGACGGTTTCTTTGATACAACAGCAAATTACGTAGGTGCTTTGGGTAAGGAAAACTGGACACATGGCTGGAGTTCATTAACAGCTATAGTCAGTGATGTGAAAGATAATAGTCCGGTAATTCCCTCCGGATTTTCTTTGAAGCAGAATTATCCAAATCCTTTCAATCCTTCCACAACTATTGAATATTCTGTAGCGAAAGCCGGAAATACCAGGTTGAGCATATATAATATACTGGGACAGGAACTGGCAATCCTTGTTAATGAATTTAAAAATACCGGCAGTTATAAAATTACTTTTGATGCTTCTAATCTTACGAGCGGTATGTACATTTATAAATTGCAGTCAGGATCAGAATTTCTTTCAGGAAAAATGACGTTAGTTAAATAAAACCCCGCCCGTACTGGCGTCACGGCGTTATGGGGCGTCTTACACAAGATGCAGCACAGGCCTTCAGCCTGTGCTTTCTTTTTTAAATCTTCTTCATGAATCATTCCGGGAAGCAATCATCCTGTTTCCATTTCTTATTTGAATTTTAATATTGAATATTGTGCCGTAAAGTATTCACCGAGGCGAATTTGTAATTTGTTATTTGGTGTTTAATTCCTACGGATCATTCTGTGACAAAACCATCTTGTTTCCATGTCTTATTTGAATTTTAATATTGAATATTTACCGTAAGGCATTCGCTGCGGCGAATTTGTTATTTGTAATTTGGAATTTGGAATTTATTACTTGTTATTTGGTGCTTAATCCTCTTACTTCATCAGCATAATTTTATTCGACCTCTCGAAACTGCCGGCTTTAAACCTGCAGATATATACACCGCTTGGTAATCCTTCAGCATCAAATGTTACCTGGTATGTCCCCGCCGTTTTCACTTCATTCACCAGCGTTCTTACAAACTCGCCCAATGCATTGAAGATATCCACTCTTACAAGCACCTCTTCAGGAATTGAATAGTTGATGAGAGTAGAGGGATTGAACGGGTTCGGGTAATTACGGCTCAGATCATAAGCCACAGGTTTACTTTCTTCTTCAGAAACATCTGTCAGTGTTCCGATAATCCTGAACTTTCTTACGGCCTGTACCGGCTTAAACATTTCTGTCCTGTAATTAAATGCCATCCCTTCAATATCAAGTGAGTAATCATCAAGAATACCAATCGTTCCCTCGGACAAATTAATTTCAAATAAATTGTGCTCATCCGCAGCATAAAGGTTCCCGTTCGGATGAGCTGCAATGGATTCAAGCTTGCCTGAACCCTGAACCGCGGTAATAAAGGAAATATCACCATCCGGAAAATCATCAAACTTCCAGATCTCACTTGGACCATGCAGCACCGTTTTCAGCAGGTATACAACACTGTCCGCGCCCCGTACCAGTCCATCCGTCCGGAATTCATCAGCATTCAGCTCACTTAGTTTTGTCACCGAACCGTCACCTGTGTTTATGCTATACAGGATTTTTGTTTCCTTGCCTATGCCGTATAATGTACCGTCAATAAATGAAAGACTCGCGATCTCTTCAGGTAACGCCCCTGCGGGCAGTTTAGTATCACCAACATATTCGGCCCGGACCGGTGTAGTGGAATCTTTGTCAAACTGATCAGGATTCACCCTGTAAATTTTTGAAGTATGAAAATTGTTTACGAGGTAAATAGTGCCGTCATCTGCTATAGTAAGATCCTCGATATCTTTCCTGCCTATACCTTCAATATTACCTTCTTTATTCCGGAAGTAATGAACTTCGGATAATGTATAATAAAACAGTGATCCTACCGTGCCGTCCGCATCCGCGTCATTTACCGCCCAGAACGTCATGTAAGGAAAATCATCAGCTATTCTCTGTCTTAGTATTTGTCCTCTCAGTTCCCCGTCAGGATAATCAGCTGAATGGATGTTAACATACAGATCAGCACATCCTAAAAGATCTGCCACTAATGAAGGAGTCAGCGGCTGATCATCTGTCTGCGTCCACGCACCGCTTGCGGAATTTCCATCGAAGTCGATAGGTCTTACAACAGGACCCGGACTGCCTGCGCGTGCTTTATGGAAATGTGCACCGGTAAAAGGTGATGAGAGGTTCTCATAAATTATATGATACTTTAGTGACTTCCCGTCGCCGCTAAGGAGAAATGTGCCGCTGCCCTTTGCATCAGTATCAACCGGAGGAACTTCCTGGTCACCCGAAAGATCAGCATAGAGTGTGATATCTTCAGAAGTTATTTGTCCCCTGAATTCCCCTTCACCAATTGATGCGGTTTGAACATCAACATAAAGGTTGCCTCCCAGCAGTTCATTGATTAAGGCAGGCGTTAATGGTGAAGCGTCAGAGCTTGTCCAGATACCCGCTGCACTGCCACCACTAAAGCTTTCCGTTATATCCTTAATGACAGGACCCGCAGAATCTTTTACAGCATTATGTATATGAGCTTCTGTAACATTACCGTTCAGGTTACATAAACTTATGTAGAATTTAAGTGTATCATGGGTGTTATTCAGAATGAACATACCCCCGCCCGATGGATCATCTGAATTGCGGGCAGGTTTATCCGGCATTACCATTATAAAAGATCTGTCCAAAGGTGAGCAGTCAGCAATGATTTCTTCCCTTGTGGGATTTGCCCCATTATTCTCAAGTATAAGGGAATACAAATAACCTTCAGTAAGTAAATTATATAAACCGCAAAACTGAACCAGCCGTGTGTTATCAAGCATTTGAATCGTATAAACTGTATCGGTAAGATTGGATAATCCATCAACATCGCGTAGCACATCATTATTCCTGATTGTTAAAGTTCTTATCTTACGAAGACCCGAGAGCCCGTCAATATTTTCCAGTGAAGAGTTATTTGAAATATCACCCCGGATAACAGATTCAATTCCTGATAAACCATCAATATTCTTCAGCATTGGATTATCACTAATTATAAAGGTACCGTCCCGGTAAGTGTCTTCGAATCCGGTAAGTGCTTTTATGTTATTCAGTCCGTCTATATCCGGGAGTGTATTATTTCCGCTTATAGTTATTGTTTTGGGTGACGAAGAAACATTTATGAGTCCCCTTACGCTTGTGAGCGATGCATTATCTGTTATTTCGATAAGGGGATAAATGTATGTTAGGTTTGATAATCCATCAAGATTTTGAAGTGAGGGATTCCCGCTGATATACAGACCGGGATAGTAAGGTGTCAGGTTTTTGCGTCCGATAGAGATGAGTCCTGCTAAACCGTCAACATTCTTTAAATTCACATTATCATTGATCATCAGCACTTCTGTTGAACGAAGATTATCCAATCCCTTTAAACTTTCAAGAAGAGGATTACCGGCAATTTCCACGCGCAGAGCGGAAAGCATACCTGATAAACCTTCAAGACTTTCAAGAGAATCATTATACATTATACTGAAGTAGGATGAAACAGAATCCAGATTTGAAAATCCATCCAGGTTTTTCAGATGATGATTATTACCAATCCCGATATCCTGCGCTAATGTAATTCCCGACAATCCGTTAATATTTTCAATGGCATTTCCATTCATTTCAATGGTTACAACGCTTCTGAGATTTTCAAGTCCGTCCAGGTTTTTCAGGGCAGTATTTAATTGAATGACCAATGCCCCGTCATAAGAATACTCGCCGGGTGCGCCGGGTGATATTTTAGTAAGACTCCTTAAACCATGCAGGTTTGTAATCGTTCCGGGTACAGCTTCTTCAATAAAAAGGTTGCCTTCCACCTCAGTATAATTAAATGTATCTATCTCAGCCTGGCTGCTGATCCTGAGATCACCACCATGATAAACCTTAGCATTGATATTGAACAATAATGCGGCATTGGCTATGATAAGTAGTAAAATCTTTTTCATAAAATTCCCTTTCTCTATAGAAACCCTGATACTGTCAGGGGTTGTCGGGTTAATTAAATAAATGAATAACTAACCGGTTTTTTGATTTTCATCATCATAATTGCCGGCTCTGATTATCATTTAGTAAGGTTCAGGGACTTTTATTATTATTTTCTTTGGCGCGCATTGATCTTCGGTGATTAATTATTTTTTAATACCTGCGTACGCAGGACAAGCGAATGGTATGTTGGATAGAATTTTTCCGGATACGAGGTATGCGTTTATTAATAAGAATATTTCCAACTATGTCAATGTACTTTTACATTCCGGACCTTGCCACTGGAGGCATGTCTATGCCATTTAGCTGCGGCGAATTTCAGAAATTTTCTACTCCCTTCCCTCTCCCCTCACACCATGTTCCATGTCTTATTTGAATTTTGATATTGGAATTTGTTTGTGATTTGGTGCTTGAGATTTGGTGCTCAGCCTCGCTATTTGTGTCTATCCTCTTAATTAATTATTCTAATGAATATGGCTGGCTCTCTTAACAATCTCTGTAAATATTATTCAGACAGGATACGCAATTGAATAGAAGGGAAGTATTAAAAGCACTCGGATTAACGGGCACAGCGGTATTATTCGGCAGGTTCGGTACACTTGATATATTATTCAGTAAAGAAAAAAATTTCAGTGATAATAATCTTAAGAACTGGGCATGGCTTACAACCGATACAGATAAATCATCAGATGACTGGAAAAGAGAATTTGCTTTAATGCGCAAATCAGGTATCCATGCTGTAATACCTGAAGTGTTTAACAGCAGGTCAGCTTTTTATGCCAGTAAGCATCTGCCTGTTGATGGTGAGTGGCTGGAAAAAATTCTGCCTCTGGCGAAAGCAGAGGGACTCGAAGTTCACGCATGGATCTGGGCTATGATCTGTAATATTGAAAAGATATACACTGAACATCCGGAGTGGTACATCGTTAATGGAAATAATCAGTCAATTCTTGAAAAACCAGCATACGCGCAGTGGTACCGTTTCCTGTGTCCGTCGCGCCCTGAACCGCTTGAGTTTATAATGGCACGTATTCAGGAACTTACACAATACACAGAACTGGATGGAATTCATCTTGATTATATCAGGTACCCTGAAGTTATAATAGCTGAAACACTGCAGAAGAAATACAATATAAAGCAGGACAAAGAATATCCGGAATATGATTACTGCTATTGTGAAGTATGCCGGAAAAGTTTCAAAGAGAGATCAGGCCTTGATCCCCTTTCATTAAGGGATCCGTCTGAAGTTGCTGAATGGAAGCAGTACCGTTATGATACCATAAGTAATTTTGTGAACGGGAAGATCTATCCTTTAGTAAGTAAATCCAATAAGATACTTTCAGCTGCTGTATTCCCTCCTGATAATTGTCTCAATGTGCGTCAGCAATGGTACACCTGGAAGATCGATGCTTTCCTGCCGATGTTATATAACACATTTTACAATAAGGATGTTGATTGGATCAAAGAGCAGACCGTCAAAGGCATAAAACTATTAAATAAGTCAGCTCCATTATACAGCGGTTTGTTTATTCCTGAGCTGGATCAAGAAAACTTAACCCGTGCAATAGAAGGATCGATAACAGGCGGAGCAAATGGAATTGTTCTTTTTGCTGCTAAATCCATGAATAAAGAAAAGTGGCAGGCATTTAAAGAAGCTGTCACTCCCGATTAACCTCCCTCGGCATTGTGGAACATGCCATAACACACGGTTTCACATTAAGTCTATGGGAACACACACATAAACCAAATGCTTTCGCTCCGTAGGAGCGATATATTTGTAGCAACCCGATCCCCACACAACTCCCCGCTCCGCTAGGACCGGCATATCTCCTGCCGCTGCCTCCGCCGTCACGGATCACTCCGTTACAAAACCTGCCCCAGTCGTTACGGATCACTCCGTGTCGGAAACCTGCTCGCCGTTTCGTGCTGTTGCTGGGAACGCGCCCATCCTTCGCATTATTACGTTTTATGGCGCGTTCCTACAAAGTCCTGTCTACCTTATCTTCCGAATGCTTTCGCTCCGTAGGAGCGATATATTTGTAGCAACCCGATCCCCACACACTCCCCGCTCCGCTAGGAGCGGCATATCTGTTTCGCTTCACCGAACATTCCGCGATTACTATTTCAATAAAATAATTTTCCTTATCTGTTCAAACTCTCCTGCTTTTAACCTGCAAAGATAAATTCCAGAGGGCAGGTCTGCAGCGCTGAATTCCATTTCATATCTGCCTGCATCCTTTTGCTCATCTAACAATATTGCAGCTTCCTTACCCAGAATATCGTAAATAGTTAATTTTACAAATTCTGCTGACGCAATAACAAACGAAATTACTGTTGAGGAATTAAAAGGATTAGGATAATTCTGTTCGAGTTTATACTCATATACTGAAAATTCATTCTGATCAATAACAGCTGTAACATTTTTCTGAAAATACGATGTAAGCAATTTCTGACGCTCAGTTGGTTGTGAAGATCGGTTAAGATCATTCTGATCTTCGCGGTGTTCCACACTCCAGCCGTGCCATTCGCGGAAGGAATGATAACACCAGTCCCAGTTAAAACTCTCAAACAATTCTATACAATCCTGTATATAATTATAAGCTGAATTGGAAGGTGCCCATCGTATTGCACTGAACTCTCCTATCATAACGGGAACTCTGTATTTTTCCTGAAATCTCTTTGCTGCCAGAAGCTCTGCTGCCAGGATGGATTTATTCCACACTTTGCCGTTTATTTCACCTGGATAAACATATGGCTGCGTGAGATTATATAAAGTCTGATGCGTAAACGCAAAAGGTTCATACATGTGAACACTGTAAATTATGTTTGTAAGAGAGAAGTCCAGAGGCTTGAAAGAATCAAAAGTATTCACAGAGCCATTGGGCGTTTCAATGATAACTGCTTTAAGCGGGTCGATGGAACGAATTAGTCTGGTAATTTTTTCAGCAAGCTCTTCCCAGAGTAACAGAGAATCATTCATCCAGTCACCGTCACTGAATGAAGGTTCATTGGCAAGGTCGTAAGCCCAGATCCGGCTGTTGCCCCTGTAACGGGCTGCGATCAACTCCCACACGCTGATCATTTTGCTCTGATAATGTTCACTCCTGAAACAACCAGCTGCCAGCGAATGGAGGTCAACTATTACATTAAGATTATATTTACCGCACCAAACTAGAACCCTATCCAGCTTCTGCAGTTCAGCTTCAAGCACCTTGTCATATTCCGGGGTCGCTAATCCGAGAGGGTATTTTGTTCCTCCGATTTGCCACCTGATAAGATTAGCTTTCCATACAGATCCTAAATCGAACGCGTCTTTTTCAGTCATTGATGTGCTTACATTAACTCCCCGCAGCGCACCATAATTATGACCTTTATCGATAGGTATATTTTTATCCCGCTCAGCAGGAATTTCATCCGGATGTCTCAGCAGCTTAATTATCACATTATCAAAAGTAACAGTGCCACTAGATTTTTCAATTCCCAGGTATAAAGTCCAGCTTACTGTATTTTCAGGAACCGGTACAAGCAGAGAGCGGTTAGTCCAGCCAAATGATCCGGAAGACAATTTTAGCTGGGGGTATATTGCTGAACCATTGCTCAATGTTATCTTCAGCATCACCTTAATTCCGTTCCATGCCTTTGGAGGAGCAGAAATACTGTCGGCTTTTATCATGGCTGAGAGGCAGATCATTCCTCCCTTATATTGATAGAGATTTACAGCTGTACTGATCATAACACTTGAATTGGAAGAAGAAGATTTAATCTGAATTCCCCGTCCTGTTATACCTTGAGTAAAAGAAAACTGATGAGATGGCTTCCAGATAGACATCACAAGTGCAGAATCAGTAAAATCCTCCCTGAAAATTTCCTGGTAAGGAAGGATTGAATTACAAATTAAAAGAAATAAACATGCGGTAAATAGTTTCAACATTACACCTGAAATCAAAAGATTGAATAATTATACCGTCGTTAATCTCAGGATTTGAACATTGAAAAACAAATTCTATTCTTGTCTGGTAATTGAATTTTCAAAAAGAAAAATACCCGGACTGGCATTCAGGTTTTTTCCTTGATGCGTCTGACCAGAATTAAACAGCATTTTACATTCCGGTTAGCAGATGGATGATAAAGAAAAAGCCTTTAGATCTCTACCTCTAAAGGCTTTTAAGGAACTGGAGTAACAAATGGGCCTATTTAACTAATGTCATTTTCTTTGTTTGTGAAAATGTTCCTGCCTGCATCCTTGAGAAATAAATTCCGCTGGATACATTATTTCCTTTATTATCCCTGCCATTCCACTCAACCTGATAAGTTCCGGAATTATGTAATTCATAATCAACCAGGGTTTTAACCAAAGCCCCTCTAAGATCATAAATTTCTAATTTAACTTTTTCGGTAACCGGGACAGAGAATTGAATTTTTGTACTCGGGTTAAATGGATTTGGGTAATTCTGCTCTAGTTTGAAAGAGGTCGCATGCTCAGAAATATTTTGAACATTTGTATTTGAATGGGGATCAGCTCCATGACAAGGTTCACAGTCCATTCTGGACAGAACATTACCAAAGACAGCAGCACCATGACAAGTCATACAACCTGTTACCGAGGCAGGGTCAGTATATGTAGGAGTAAACGTGCCGGCGAAATGTGCATTCAGTAATTCTACTGTCCTAGCAGCAATATCACCGGCTAAGCGTGCACAGCGTTCTTTCCTCTCAACATCGCCAACTTTCTTCTGCGCAAGAACACACCATTCACCTACCGATACATGGCATAAGGGACTTGCAGCGATATTTTGAATGAGAACTCCATCATATTTGTGCATTAAATATCTATTTCCGGTAGCAAATTCATTTGCAACTGTTGTAGGTAGTTCAGCCTGAGAATACCAGCCCCATAATTCTGAAATCAGATTCCCTGAAGGTGCTTTCTCCGTTACCAGACTTATAAGCGCCGAAGCTCCATTCAGAGTTCCGCATAAAGAACCCCAGCCTGCACCGCCGCCCCTTCCGTATAACATTATTTCCATCGGTAAGTTCGTCCAGGGATCCCCAACTGCTACAACCAGCGCATTTACTATTGCACCAAATACACCGGAACAGCAATCTTTATCATTCCAATATAGATTGTGAGCCTGAATACGTACTTCATCAGGATCTAATGCCTTGTACGGCCATGGCCAGGTTGCATGTGTACTGGCTTTCGCTGATGCAGTTGTAGCCAGACTCGATAATGCAGCAACTCCGGTTATCCCTACCGCAGCTTTTGAAGCGTTTGTTAAAAATTCTTTTCTGGTATACTTACTGTTCATTTCTCCTCCATTTGTGCTAAGATGTTTTTGATGAATTTTCTATTTCTTGTTTCTATTATTCGAATGACTTCCGAAATTTTGGGGTTTACTTTCTCTATATTCAGTGCCTCCCTGAAATAACACAGCGATTTCTCTGCATCACAGTAAAGCCAGAGTATACCAAGTACATATTTTATTGTGAATTTATCTTCGTATCTCACAAAATCAGTATTAATGTTCGTAATCAGATCGGGACAAGGACAATCATCTGAATCAGGATCAGTCTTAATAATAATTTTAATATCGCGTTTAATTAACTGTAAAAATAAATCGAGAGCATCCTTAGGACGATTGGATTGGGTATAACAAATAATTAACTTTTTTTGAACAAGATTATTATCGGGTTCATTATTATAAATTTTTTCAAATTCAATGGACGCCTGATAATACTTCCTGACCATAAAATACTGGTGTGCTGTCATCTCATTCATAATAATCGAATTAGCAATTATTCTGCCAAAAAAGAAGTTTTATTTTTGAATTGTAATGTGAAGGTCTTTAATCTGGTATTGTTGCAGGAGATGCAACAATATGGTAGTAAATTCTTTAATTATAGGATATTAAGGATTATGCAACATAGTGTTGCAATGCAACACTCTATCTTTCCAGGCCTAGGTCCTTTAAACGCCTCCAGATTGTGGTTCTATTAACTCCTAAGAGTCTGGAAACCTTCGTTTTATTCCATTGGTTTCTCTCGAGGAGCTGTACGATTTCGGCAGCTTTCATATCATTTAAGTTAAAGTTCTTTCCTGAATAGGATTCACCTGTACACTCTTTAATCTTTAATGGTAGTTTATTAAGAGAAATCATTTCGCCTGGTTTTGTTCTGATGAATGCAAACTCGATTGCGTTTTCTAATTCCCTGACATTACCAGACCAGTTATATTCAACACATGAGTCAAGCGCTTTATCTTCAATTTCTCTTATATCTTTCTGATATAACAAAGAAAACTTTTTTAAGAAATGTTTAATCAAAAACAGAATATCCTCTTTACGTTCCCTTAGAGGCGGTATCTTGATTGGGATTACATTTAAACGATAATATAAATCCTCTCTGAACTTCCCGTTTTTTATTGCTTTATCTATATCGAGATTTGTGGCCGCGATAATCCGTGTATCAACCGTGCGGGTAGTTGATTCGCCGATCCTTTCAAAAGTACCTTCCTGTATTACTCTGAGTAATTGTAATTGCATCTGAGTAGACATTTCAGCTACTTCATCTAAGAAAATCGTACCTTTATGAGCTAATTCAAATCTGCCGACTCTGTCCTTAAAAGCATCGGTAAATGCACCTTTAACGTGCCCGAATAATTCGCTGGCAAGCAGATCAGACGGAATAACCGAGCAATTGATCTTTACAAATGGTTTATCTTTTCTTCGGCTCACTGCCTGTATTGCATTTGCAATCAGCTCTTTGCCGGTTCCAGTCTCACCATAAATTAGAACATTTGCATCACAATCAGCAATTTCAAGAATCAAATTAAATATATCCGTCATCTGTTTACTAAAGCCAACGATCCCGAAGAAGTGGCTGTTCTTTGCGAGTTGATTCTCGATATTCAACAGATCCTGCGATTCACGGAAAGAAATTATACCACCAATAGGCACTTCGTCATTTTTTATTAAAGAGGCATTGAGACGAACAGGCTTCTTTTCACCGCTTTTACAACATATTTTTGTATTTAGATCGGTTAAGGATCTGTTGGATTCAATAGCATTAATAATTGGACATAAATTTTCACAAAAGTCTGATTTGAAAACATTCTTGCAGAACTTCCCAAGAACTTCTTCCGCTTTATATCCGGTAATCAGTTCTGCAGATTTGTTAAAGAAATTAATCCTGAATTCCTTGTAAATATGCCTTCAACAATCGAGTCGAGTATCTTTTCTTCGTATCCCATAATTTCCATTTAGTAGGCTGAAACATATAAAAAGAAACATGTAATATCCACCCTATTCATCAGTTTATTGAATAATCATTATCATTTTCACATCTGTTCAAAATAGCTTCTTGATAAATCCAACCTTGAAATTTGTTTAAAATAATCAGGAGTGGAGAGCCTGGCCGGCATAGGCAGGTAAAATCCTGGGTCGTATGAATAAAGTTCTATGCGGGTAATCTTTCAAGCGGATGCATATCTACATTACCCAGATTTCTCTGAGCTTTACGGGGTCCATTCCGATCTATCGGGAAACTCGCCAACTCCCCTATAATCACGATCTGGTTTAAAATCAAAAAACCCGGATTATTATCCAGGTTTTTGGGGTCGATCCCGAATTATCGGGAATCTCGCGACCACCCCCTTACACTCATAGGAATTTTAAGTCAGTTTGTGCTATTCAGGAGAAGAACCATAGTATTCTATTAAATAAATTAAGAGATATTTTTATTCCCTCATTTAATCCCTCATTTATTCCGCCATCACCGCCATTATTCCGCCACTGCCGCCATTTATTCCACTAACAGCACTACCAATCAAATTATTAAGAGTAATTTTCAATAACATGATCAGGTATTTTAAAGCTTCATTTAAAGCTTCAATATAGCCTCATTTAAAGCTTCATTTTAAACCTTATTTAATCCCTGACTTAAACACCTCTATAAGGCATATCAGAATGATATAACCTTTATTAAGATAGTACAGGATGGCTGGCCGTTTGTCCATTAATAATGTTATCTCGCCAGTTATTGCAATTCGCATTCAGCGGAGAGTGAGGAATTTGTGTTGATCTCTCCTTTATTCATTTCCTCTTCCAGTGATGCTTCATATTTCAGAAATGACTGTTTCAGTGCCAAATTTGCCTCATCTAATATCTCTAAAAATGATCCTGCACTTAATAGAACTGAGCTCTAAGAATCATTTAAAACTTTGTTGCATTAACCCAATATATATCTAATCCTATCTTATCTCTTAACCATTTTATTTTCTCCCAATTGCCAGAATTGTCTAGAAAAGCATTCACCAAACCATGCCATTCATAAATAGCTCCGCTAGGTTATTTACATGAATACAAAGAACATAATTTATCATCAGTCTTAATGTGTTAAGATAAATGAAAGCATCTTTGATTAAGATTCTATATTTCAGGAAAATTAAATATATTATTGAGCGTTTAGAATTATTGACGGGGGCTAAAGAATTCCCCAATGTTGGATAAAAGGACTCCCCAAATAATTTGTTTGACATATATATAAGATTGTCTCCATTAGCCTTTTAAAAATTTGCCCAGTCTTTCCATTACACACTCTGATCCACATCCCCTTCCACTGCGAATGTGTTTGACCACTTAATGTCATTTTCACTCTGCCTTGAAACTGCCGCGTAAATAATGAATCTTTTATATCTGGCACATTGCATTAACTGTTCCCTGGTGAGCGTTATTTCGAATGCATCCTCACCACCCGGAGAAATATCCATCAGCTGAAATTCATCAATTACCTGTCCTTTAGGTTCCAGTAATGCCATAATTAGTATAATCTTATCATTTTCTTCCGGCTGAAACCAGTCCCCCATAATTATTTCAAAATTATTATCGAAAATAATAATGTCTCTGATTCGGAAATGGTGGTGAGGCGGTGTGATTATATTATTTACGCTTAGGTTTGTGCCTTCACATTTATCAAGATTATGTCCGCACATTTTCTGATACGCAAATTCCCCTTCTTTCTCTGCTTTTTTCCATATTGCAGATAATAATTGAATCCGGTAAAGAAAAGATGCGAACTTCGAAATAATTTTAAACCTTCCCCTTACATATATGTTCTTGGGCGTCCTAGATTTTTTATATTTCTTTGACCTTGCTGATATATAAGTCTTGCCATTTCGGTGGCGGATTATTATGTCACCCACTCTTCCGGATAGCTCTTTCAGTAAAATATCCTGTGATTTTTTTCTTATAACTGCCATGTAATACCTTCGGGATAAAAATGAATGTTTGTATGACTGTATGTCTGTATAATTAATGTTTTGTATGGCTGTATGTTTTTGTATGACTGAATGGTTGTATGTTTATATGATTTATGGGTTATTCATACATTCATACAACCATACGTTCATACCTGTTACAAATTCATCTTTCTTAATGCATCTCTTATTCCATACACCCCAAAAAATCCTGCAATCGCAATGACAGCTTCGATGATTGATTTCATGATCAGGTTGTCGGGGCCAGCGACATTCAGCATAATAAGAATGTTCTGTACAATGTAAATGAACACAGCTATCCCGAATCCCCACAATGTTTTTGAGTTATTTAATGGTTCCATTCTAATTACCTCCGGTTTAATATTGATGTTGTTTTTAAGCCCAATAGACCGCGGATTTAGCGGATCAGGCGGATCTTCACGGATCTGAAAACGATCTCCCGGCCTTGATGGAATAGGATCCAAAGGCAGTGGTTTTAAATTCTTCAGATCTTCAAAATATTTTTTTTCTTCTTTGCTCAATTCTTTCATTTGAGTTTATCCCTTATGATTCACAATTTCTACTTCTACTTACTTAGCCTTCCAGTTTCATTCTTACTTATATTTGATTATTGGTGCCGTCAGGCATTCGCCGCGGCGAATTTGTTATTTGTGATTTGAGATTTGGAATTTCCTTTACTCTTCCATCCTCAGTATTCCGCTACTTCACCAATGCTAAATAAGTGAGTATAACCAGGTTAACCAATGTTACCAGCTTAGTTGCATGATCCACGACCGAAAACCCTCTCTTCGCTGCTTCCTTCGGCCTGCTGTATAACATTTGAAGAAACTCATCACGTGAATATGTGATGTGATCATTATTTCCGTTAATGATTGTAACCTTCAGCAGGGAAGCAATATCCTGCTGAATTCTCCTGAGAGTTTCCTTCTCACTGCAAATACATTTTCCCATATTTAATTCCCAAATTTTTACTACTTACTACTTACTAAATACTACCTACTCTCTTCCTCTCCTTACTCCTTACTCCTTACTCCATACTGCCTACTTTCCTTGTCCCTCTCCTTACTCCCTACTCCATACTCCCTACTTTGTTCACAAAAAACAGGCGAACCCCTGATACCAGGAATTCGCCTTCCACTAAAACGCTGCAACAAAAGTTGACGAATAATGCAGAATCCTGTCATCAGCTGTCTTAGGAACCACAGCCAGATAAACAATACTGCCGTCATACTTAGCTGCTATCGCTTTCTGTACAATATTAAGATCCAGCTGCAGGTTGTACTGCACCCCGAACTGGAAGTTGGGTACATCCTTTGACAGAGTAATAATATTGTACGGGTCATCACCTTCGGCTAAAGGTGTGTGATAACAGATTACTACACTGAAGTTGCAGTTAACTTCAGCGGGATCCATAATCGCCACTGTGGTCAGTGCCGGAATATCCGCGGTCAGTTTCGCCGCATCCAGAAGTGTATTCTGAATGTTAAGTACGAATCCGCCCGGAGTAATGATGTTATCAACTGTCGGCTTTGCAGCAGAGGAGTACTTGTAATTAGCACTCACAATCTGGTTGGCTTCGGAAAGATCGCTGGGGGTCACCTTTGCCCACACCTTCTTCAGCACCGGCAGATTCGCAACCTGTGTCGCGAATTTTAAGGTTGCCAGGAAAATGTTCCTGCGCTCAATTGCTGATGCATCCATCGGTGCATTGAAGCTGGCAGGACGCGCGGCAAGAATTGTCCTGCCGTGATTGATCCTGGCTGACAGGTTACCCAGCTTACCGCTGAAGTTTCCTATCACATTACTAGATACACGTGCCATTTTTATCCTCCTATTTATGATGAATGGCACTACAAACATTACAAATAAATTCATGCAGGTCATTAGTGACTTTCTGCCGGTCTGATAGAAGTGACTTAAAGTGACTTAAAGTGAATAGAAGTGACTTGTGAGTAATACGAAAATTCATCAACATCCAACTTCTTCTGTTTTGTTTTGATCTTTGATATTGATTATTGTGCCGAAGGCATTCGCTGCGGTGAATTTGTTATTTGGTGCTTGAATTTGGAATTTTTTTTTTTGGTGCTTGGCATTTGGAATTTCCCCATCTGACTTCTGTCTTCCGACCTCCATTGGGATCTTGCTCGTCGCCGCAGATTTCTTGAAATGCTAATCTGACTCCAAGGTTTTCCTCAACCTTGGAGGTCTTGTGTTTAGAGCTTGTTTTTAGTCCTTCCACCCTCAATTTTCCGGTTTCCAATCTTCTCATCCTCCCAACTTCCTTTCTCCCGCTCTCCATCAGTGTAATCTGCGAAATCTGTGTCTGCGATCCTTTTGTGTTAATTTGCATGCACGAAGTGCACTCCAAAAATTTCCTTTTTTTAATTTGTGTTAATGCCGAAGGCATGGCTATGCCATCTGTGAAATTTGTGTCTTTTTCTTCGAGGTTCCATTTGACCTCCAAAGTTTTCCTCGACCTTGGAGGTCTTGTGTTTGGAGACACTTTATTGGATTCTTCTATAAACTGAAATTTTTAATTATAACTTTTGGGGTCCCGAAAAAGGATGTTTTAGGCAAAAAGTCAATTTCAAAAGCTACTTTAAAGGGGCACTGATTCTTAAAGCGCTTCCTGGTTTAAATATTGCGATTATGAGCCATTTTTAAGCTTTGGTATAAATGTAATATAAGATTTTCCACTAGATCTGCGCTCTAAAAGTGAAAAATTGTACAAATCGGCATATATTTTTGTCCATTTGGAAAAAGTGTTTTGCTTAATTTGTCCAAAATCTTCATACTCCTTCTTAAAGCTCTCCAGTAATTCTTTACGGTTATATTCTGTATTTACCGGCAGATCATTTATGAATTCTTCAAACTCCGGAGCGGTGCTGTCAATCAGTTTTTTCCTTGTCAGGTTCACATATGCATAGCTCTTTAACCCATTCTGAAAATAATATTTGCAGCATTCTACCATGTAGTTGTAAAATGCTGTCCACTGATGATCATTCCATTCATCAAAGAATAAATGACCAAACTCATCTTTAGGTTTATACTGTGCATTGTAGTAATCAGAAAATTCAACAACAAACTGCCTGTCAACTGATGAATCATCGGTACCCTCAACAGTATGATTGGTTGTAATTAATATCTTTGGTGATCTTTCATACGGCACGCGGTATTCATTCTTATTCTTCTTTTCTATTGTAATGCCTTCTGTTAATATTGAGAACAGTTTTTCAAAACTGAATTTCTTCTTAACATCATCAAATATTATAAGCTGTGTTTCCTGATCAACTGCCTGAAACATAAAGCTCCTTTCAAACGTGAAGTTCTTACCGTCAATCTTAAGTGAATTCTTCATCCTGCTTATTGCTTTTGAGACTAATCCCTTTCCTGATCTGCCGAATGCGTTATCACTTAACTTTTCATCAATGAAAATAATCGCTTTTGCAGATGATGGATCTTTATATGATACCAGCAGATATCCGATTGCTGATCTGAGTGCGTTGATTCTTTCCTGGTCTTTCCTGCATACATTATTTATGAATACTTCAAAATCACTTTTTTCATTTTTAAAACTAAAATCATGTTCTGCCTTCTGCTTTTCCCATATATTACCCTGAAGCTCCTTGTAATCATGCTGCCTTATGCCGTCTTTCGTTACTTCAATAAAGCAGTTCTTAAAGAAGAAATATTCTTTATCTTTGCTGCCTGATATAATCTCCGGCTTGATTGTGTGCAGGCATTCAAGTGTGCTGTCGCCAGATAGTATGTTTGAGTTCCTTATAAAATGCCGCCGGAGTAGTGCCCGTTCTACTCCTTCTGAATTATTATTTATATACTCAAGTAAATGATCTTTTATGTTGATCTTGGAGATCTCTGAAATAATATTATCCTTAACCCTGATGAATATGTAATCTTTATTAATTATCATCTTTGCGAATCCTTCAGCTTCTAGATATTCAATCAGAAGATCTGATAGTATACTTACTTTTCCATTCTCAATATTCCAGAAATGATTATGCTCTGCTTCATAACCAAATTTTTTTGCAATTTCATAAAAGGTGCCTATGGTTATCTCACCCCTGCAGTCTTTAAGAAATCCCTCAAACTTTTTATTTAATGCATCTTCTGTGTCATTATATTGGGGATTGTTAATGCTAATATTTATGAAGTATTCGCGTCCCTCTTCACCAATTGATGCAAGCGCAAATCCCAGCCTCATCCAGTCATCATAGTTGGAAATTTTCCCTGCAAGGAATTCTGATGCAGCTTTTAATGAGGAGTGACAAACAACTGTTGAAGTCTCTTTCTTCTTTGGTTCCTCAATAGCCGGTGAATCTGTACCATTTAATTTGCAGTAAGTTGTCAGAGTACTTATCAGACGGCCGCAGGGGATCCTGGATGGAGGTGAATCAGGTACATCATGTTTGTAAAAAAGGAATTTGTACTTGTTTCCCGAAGGATGCAGCGAAGGGGGAAGAGCTGTCTGACAGTTTTTCCATCTTAGTTCTATATGATCGCACCTGGAACCGCTCCTTAGTAATAATTTGTAATAGGATTTATCACCGCCAAGTATTTTAAACAGCTCAGAATCATCATAGCAGTAAAACCATATATGATAACCTTTCCCGCTGCCAGAAACGACTGTCCATTTGTATTCGGAAGGCAGCCCTAACCCTCTGAGAAAATCTTTTACCACGGACACATCCACAGCATGATCAAAATCCAGGCAGCGCAGATGATTTATTCCTGATAATGATCCTATGCCGTTATTGTTCTGCCAGTTGAAAGCACATATATCATCTACTGACATGTTTTTCTGCTGCCACTCCTGCCAGCTTCCTGCTGAAGGTACCTTGTTTTGTAAAGGCAGGATGTTAAATCCGAACAGTTGATTGTACTGAAGCGCTGCATTAACTAAGTTCATATTTATTAACTGCTTTAGTTTCTGAATTTATGGAACCAGTATCTAACCCAATGTTGTCGCTTTAAGGATTTCTTAAGGCTGAAAGCTTGCCTGCCGGCAGGCAGGCCTTGAATATATCAGGGCAACGCCCAATGCTGTCAACTTAATGTTTTCCGCCAACAAGCCACGACCCTGAAGGGGTCGGATATTAAAGGGAACTGCTTAACTTGACAGCATTCATATTTAACCAGTTTCATCTTTCTTTCTGCCTCTCAGTTTAACTTTTCCTTTCTTTACCCACTCATCCAGCTCATCCCTGAAATAAAACAATGCCCTGTGTGTTGGTTTATAACATGGGATCCTTCTTGTATAGCTTAGTTTGTAAAGATATGATGCCGAAAATCCCAGGTATGCCTGTGCTTCTCTGAATGTTAATAGGTTTTTTTGAAACTTTACTTCTGTCTCAGGCAGGTCAGCTCTTTTCAGGATATCTTTTTTCTCACTCATGTATTTCCCCGAAAAATTTATTTCAACTGGGGATTAATAAAGCAAAAGAAAATACAAAGCGGAATGGAACGTGTGAACATCCATGGATGATCACGTTTGTCATTTTCGTCTTAAGTTTTGTAAAAATGCGTTTTTGGAGCAAAATCAAAAAAAATATTTTTTAAAATTACGTAGTAATACGTATATATTTTTACTGTTTTTCTCGTTATACTTTCAACAGCTTTTTTTCGATTAAGGAATCTGTTCAGAAATTCTAATAATTCCGGAGGAAGCATAGATTAAACTGCTACAATATTTGTTTGCTAAATAGCATCATTTTATATCAACCATAGGGGGTTATAATGCTTTACTTTCCGCAGGGAACAAATATTGTTAACATTCTATCCTATTCTGAAACATTACCTGACAATGTTAGGAAACTTGTTTACTTCATGGAATATTATTGTCAAGCGGGAATAATTTGTAATCTGCTTGCTTCTTTCCTTGAAAAAAATTGTATCAAATTTTTAATGCAGGATGATTTCATGCCTGATGTTCTTAAAGCCGAAGGGATTATAATTTCTGAAGATACTGATATTATGTTAATTAGAGAAGAAGTGAGCATTTTTTTAAAAAAGCTGATCTGCTTGCAAAAAAATCTCGTCCTCTTGATTGAAAAAATCAAAGGTTATATTGAATTAAATTATGATCCCTGTAAGGAAGATTTTGATGACAGACTTGAGTTTGATATTATCTTTGAAAAGGCAAAAAAAATATTTGATATTGCACAAAAAAAAGGTTTTTTGGAGAAAATAACTGACGAGATGTTGAATGCTAATATGCGCTGCACCGACAGCAATACTCCTTTCCCTGTTAAACTTCATAATGACTACTTGTTCCACTGGCTTGGCTCTGATAATGAAATAGTTTATTTTCTTGATTACCTGTTTAATAAGAAATACCTGTGCGGCGCTGCTAAAAAGAGATATAATCAGGCATCAAAATGCTTTATATCGAAACGTGGCACACGTTTTATTGACCTCGCGAAGAAATCAAATTATTTAAAACATACCCTTACTGATTACAGCCATATTGAAAATATCATAAATGAAGCAGAAGAATTCTTCCACCAGAAAGATTTAAGGAAAAGTAAGGTATAATTTGACGGGAGTAGAAAGGAGAATTATTTTAGCACGGGAGCTTCTTTCGCACCCGCTGCTGGAAGAGTTTTGTGAAACAGGATTTATCACAGAAGCTGCTATAAGGAACGCACAAATCTGTTCCGAATATGGCGAGCTGAGAAAAAAGCATAATCATCTTGACTCACTGGATATTCTTGCAGCTAAATTTTTCATATCACCGGAACGTGTATTATCGATTTTATATAAGTGAACAAAATGGCCGAATCCTGGACTGCTGATTAGATGAGTTCGCAGATTTAATTTACTGACTTTGAAATAAGAACAGGGTGTCACTATGCGGACTAGAAAATTCTTAAATAGTTCAGTCACTCGCGGAATCTCCAGCCGATCTTTCGTATATAAGATAGGTCTCTGGCCGCTACTTTTTATAGGTATCTTTTTCACTGTTACTGGAGCAATGGTGCTACTATTATCACTGTACTTACTTGTATTCGTAGCATTTACATTTTTTAACTTCATTCTGGGGCTTGTGGGTATGTTGTTTATTGGATTTGGTCAAGCATTTAAGTATTTAGTCGAAATTAGAAGGAGCTTAAGATAATTTATGAGTTCATCTGCTCAAGAGTTGCGTCTGAAACCCCCAATTCAGACAAATACCCCTTAATAAAATCCCAACTCTTACGGATGAACTCTATATTTTGGTTTCGTAAACACATCAGTTTCGGAATTTTCGGCGGGCCATCCTTCCAGTAAGTTATTGCAAAAATGAATACGTTTTACAGACTACTAACCAGACTTATTTAAGTAAGTTTAAGTCAGAGAAGAAGTTTGTACAGCTTTCTGAATCCCGTATTGGACATAGTACTGTAAAACTAAATGACCTCGTTTACAAGCTATATGATTTAACGGAAGAAGAAATTAAAATAATTGAGGCAAGTAATTCAGAAGACTAATTTAATCCTTTAACCTGAAAAAAACGAAGTCCGTCTCTTATGAAGCACATTATAAACTGCATGTTTTAAGTATTATTCTGTAACATAAACAATATCTATCTCTGATAGTAGAAAATCTCCTGTTCTTGGTTCCGCATTATCTGCATGAATTGACCAACATATTTTAAAGTTTTTAAAATTGAGATCGTTATTTATTCTTATGGTCGATAATCTAAATCGAGTTTTCGGGAGAATTGGCTCATAGTGGGAAGGTCCGTTATTAGGAATACTAAACTGACCAGAACCACTGAAACCAATAATTTCTCTGCTCGTATTATCACAATACCTCTTTATATATTTAACTCCTTCAATTTCTTTCATTTCATATTTAGTAGTATCGGTTGTTATACACGCAGGTATATTGAGGAAGCAATTGATGAAATTTGCTAAAATTTTTCCCTCATTGTACGCGTAAACCATTAAGTTCGTTTCAGTCATTATTTCTGTTTTAGCTTCTTCTTTTTCATGATATAGTAGACCAGGAAATACTATCTTATTCTTATATTCATAAGTCTTTTGTTCGATTGAGAATTGCAAATTCAATAAAGGCGTATGCGCTCGATTTAGGATATCCTTTATTTCATAATCATACATCGGAATGGATTCAAAATTATACCTTTTATAATATCTCTTGTCAAAAGCTTGATGAGCAGTGTTACTTTTAGGAACTTCTATGATGTATACTACTAACTCACTGGAGTTTTGTATCTTTACAGGAGTAATCAAAAGATTTGGAATTCTTGGAAAGATGTTTGTATTTAAAACTTGTTCCAGCCACTCTTTTGGAAATTCTTTTCTACTTATAGGATCAATCTTTTCAGGAAGATGAGATTTATTTGGTTCGTTGTATTCAGCAATACCATAAATTGTTGTACCTCCATCGGAGTTTGCAAGAGCTGAAACGTCTTTCGAAATTTCTTTTTTCTTCATTTCGGTTTTTACTAAGGCTTCTGCACATTTGTACTCTAGGTTGAGATTTTCTTCAATTCCATCCCTTATAAGGTTATTGATTTTCTCTTCGTTCCATATATCCGACATGAAAATTTTTTATCTTAAATTATATATGTTTTTGAAAGCAAAATTTTATCTTGCAATATATAGGGTACATCCGTAAGAGTTGGGATTCATTCATAACCTGGTGTGTCCCTGGCTACTTCAAATGTAACCCTTAGCAGATGAACTCATAAAAGAATCAAAGTAAATTGGGTTTTAGATACAATGATTTATATTCCGCTTCATTCTTCATTTTTTCAATTAAGAAATCTATCCAATTTTGAGTATATAAATAATCATTATGTTCACTATCATAAATACAGAAGTTTATATCAGTGATTTCAGGATTTTGATCATTAGCTAATGGTCTGACCTTGTACTTTTTCCAGCATCTAGTATGTGTGTCCGAATTAAATTTATCTTTTTTCTGTCCATTGGAACGTTCTACTTTTAAATTGCCTAGACCTTCTTGTACAGATTTTACTATTTTTTTTGCTTTAAAAAAGCCATGATTTACGACAGGCACTTCTTTATATTTAAATTTAGTTAGGGCAGCAACTTTTTTTACTTTTTCTTTCTCCTCTGGAGATAATTTATCATACTGGATGAATTGAATGGGAAGAGCATTTGCACTTGGATGATTAGCTACTTGAATTAAAAATGCTTTAAAGGAATACTTTCCGCTTTCAAATACTGATGGGGAAATAGCGGAACGGTAGTTTTCAATAAAATTCATCACTGGCTTCAAAGTTGGATTTGAAATCATAGCAGCACTCAAATTATGAGTTGAGGGGAATAATTGTAAAGAAAAGGATAAGAGTTCTCGAATACAATAATCTTCACCAAATTCAGACCCAAGTATCTCATCAAAATTTAGAAGAAGTGCTTGGCATTCACCGAATAAATCAGAATCAATTTCTGGAAGACTTCTGTGTTCAATTTTATTCCTCAATTTAATGAAGAACTCAAGATTTTGTTTAATTGGATTTTCGGAATCAGTTTTAAAATAATGTTTAATACATGTTTCTAACTCCCAGTGTTTATAATCCCCGTCAATTCTATCAAATCTTTTGCCTGATTTCTTCAAATAATATGGTTTGATTTTATCACGGAAGAATACTGCATGTAATAAAGACGTCCAGGCTATTATCATTAATATAATAAATCCTCCTGATTTAAATTGAACAGCTGGTTTATTATATATCTCAACTGCCAGAATTGCAGAATCTCTGGCTTTTTGCAAATTAGTACTAACTAAAAGCGGTAATCTAGGCATTACATTCTCCGATCAGTTTCTTTGTAAGCACGATTAACATTCCTCTCAATCCAACCAAACACTTGAATGCCTGTCCTAATCCGAGTATCACTAGTCCACCGATGACCAGAAGCAGATGAAAGTAAGTTGGTGCATTGAATAGAAGTAGATAGAATGCTACAAGAAGTAACCCTAATCCGATAACGGATAGTAATAACCCTAAGAAAAGTAACGGTAAAAATCTGAACGAGACTTGATTTTTAGAATGAGTTTCTTGCGAAATATTTATGAATTCCCAAGAGCCTTTTTTCGGTAAGATGCTGCTAATCCTCATATGTGCCCCCATAATCAATGAACTTTGGTTAAAAATAATTTAATTGAAATTTCTCTTTATCCAGTTTACATTCTTTAACAATTATATGAGCATATGCTGGTTGCTTAATTATGTCATATAATCTTCTTCTATGCTCTTTTGAACAATTGAGCCCAATATCTACTTCCACTAAGCTTTTAATGGGAAAGTCGACAAATACCAAGCTTCTTCCATCTATTACCATGTTATAACATTGCTGAAAAGCAATAAACAATCTAAATTCTTTTTCGTATGACCAGCACTCAGATTTAGTGATCAAGGCATTTACTAATTGATTCAGGAATTGGTCCCCTCCCTCCAGAGTGAAATCAACAGGTGCTCTTTCGGGAGAATAATTTATTTTTCGTAATTCAGAAAAAGGGAGCTTAAGGAGATCTGAATCAAAATCTAATCTCAAACCAGTATGATTACTTGCATAATGAGTCCACAACAATATTTCATCAAAGCAATTTGCAAGTTCTGAAGAATAACTTATAGAGCGAATGGTTTTGTCATTACGGGCTTTTACATCGTAAAGGTAATCCCTAAAATCTGTAGATTGAAAATTTTCTACTATCGTATCTGCCAAAGTATCTAAGTCTTTTAAAGCTTCTTTAAATCCTTTTTTATTTTTTACAATCCCTTGACGTTTATGATCTTGGTAAATTCTATTTTGCCGTTGTCTATTCTTTAAGTATTTCTTCATCTTTCTCCGAGTCCATAAACCACTGTCTCTTGGTATCATTTCAAATGGATCGTTAAGTTCTGACGGAATACTCACTTTTAATCTGGATTGAAGAATGGATTCGATTCCAAAATTAGCAGAAATATATTTATGTAAAATCATCTAGTACCAACTTATTTAAATTCTAAAATGACTTTGCGATAAACTATCTATTATTTTAAATTTAGCTTTATTTCCGATACCGTCTCTGGATGCTTTCAAGAATATAAGCCATAATCAAAGCTAAACCTTTTTTTTCCACACAGAATTTCTTACTTTCATTTATACACAACAAATTTTCCCATTCTTGATTAATTTCGTGTTTCTCTTCTTCACTCCATAAACTTACATCAATATCATCCGACAACTTTTTCTCCAGGTACTCAAATAGATTGTAATCACGAATTTGGGTTTTTACCTCCTCAATTGTGATATGATCGTATTTTCCCGTTTCAATTGCCCCATTTACGAAAAATCCTAAACTTGTTAAATATGATAGATACATAAGATTTCTCCTCTATGATTAGTATTAAGGATAAATATTTCTGATCTTGTCCAAAAAATTTCTTGAATCACATAATCGACAGCTCAATATAATATTTTTTTAATTATTTCAACTTAAACTAAAAGCCTTATAATGCCTCCCGAATTTGAAGAAGGTACTGGGCAGTTAGGCTCAGCTGTATAGCTGGTACACCATATTATGCTGTTATATAGGTAGTATTCTTCTTAGAGACATATTAGCTTATGGTATATAGTGTAATATCGTTGTAGTATTATAGTAGTATGTTATTAATAATCTCTTATAGCAAAAGCCTGCCGAGAGACCTGTAAGGATAACCCTTTTCAACCTTTTCCGCAAATCAATTCTAATTCCCTACATCTGAGTGGTGCGGGTTGTGTTGGTTGGTTGGTTCTGTTTGGTGTTCCTTCCCCGATATAAACGATATTTTAATTCATCTCAAACCTTTCACAAACATCTTCCCACGTTCTTCATAACTATTTTTATTCCAGGTTTTCACTTTTAACCAATTCCGGGATTGGCCTTCTGTATATTGACTTGTTTTAAGTTTTGCCACAATGCCTTCAAGATTATTTACCTTGGCAAGCTTAAATAATCCGATTCCCTGACCTTCAACATGGTCAGAGAATTTTATGTCTGGAAGCTCCGGCAATATACTCTTTAATATTTCTTTTCTTTATTGAGCGGATGTCCTATCAGATTTTTTCCATTCAGATACAAAATATCAAATACATAATAAGTATAGGATTCTTTTCTGGAATACATCAGCTTCCGGAAGTTCGGACGGCCATCTTGGTCCAGGACGACTATTTCACCAGCAACTATGCAGTCACATTCCAAATTTGATAGGGAATTGGATAACTTTGTAAATCTGGTAAACTCATTTCCATTTCTGGATAACATACGAATGTTACCATTTTGAAATTCTGTAATCATCCGATATCCATCCCATTTTATTTCATAAATCCAATCAGGATGATCGAATGGTTCTTTTATCAAGCTTAGAAGCATTGGTTTTATTATCATAAAATCTAAACATTCTGTTATGGGAATGAGTTTCGTAATAAAGATTATTGTTGACATTTATTTAAATTATAAGAATTTTTGTTGCAAATGATTCTATTTAGGATTCACTTTTTTATACCGCTATATAAAAAGCATACTTAAGAGGAGAAAACTATGCTTTCTTCTACAGATATTAAAGAATGGAATGAAGTTAAAGATAATTTTAAAGGATCCAATCTTTTATTGGGAAATGGATTTTCTGTCAATCTACATAGTAAATTTGTCTATGATTCATTATTCGAAAAATTTATTTCAGGAATCCATGAGGATCAAAGAACGATTTTTAGAAGTTTTGGTACAACAAACTTTGAAGTTATTTTACAAAATCTTCAGATTACAAAAAAAGTGAATGATATATTATTTATTGATTGTGCAAAGCTTGATGAAGCTATAAAAGTATTAAGAGAAGGATTGATTAAAACTGTTAAGGAAAATCATCCAAGGAAATCAGAAATTGATTGGGAAAGACTAAAATTAGTTGCAAACATTTTAGAACAGTTTAATGATATATATACTCTAAGTTATGATGCATTATTATATCATATTATTTTGCTAGTGAATGACCGATATAAGACAGGCCAAATTAATTATCGTTATAATGATTATTTTTGGGCATATTTCAATGACAATTTTTTGGAATTCAGAGATTTTCAAAACTACGCTGATTACCGTCATGTTTATTATTTACATGGGACATTATTTATTTTTAAGCATTTATATTATGACTTAAAAATTCGCAATAACAATATAGCAGATGAATTAATTGAACTTATATCAATGGCGATTAATGATAACTTAATACCACTTTTTATTAGTGAAGGAAGTGCAGACGAAAAAATGCTTTCAATAAGTCAAAGCGATTATCTAAGATTTTCAAACAATATGCTGAAAATATATCGGGGAAGTCTGGTTATTTTTGGTGCAAATTTTTCGGATTCAGATAAACACATAGTGGATGCTATAAATAAGAATAGAAGAAACATTGCAATTGGGATCTATACAAATCAAAAGTCAGAAGAGCAAATAGAAGATATGCTATTACATTATACGAGACTATTTAAAGGTCAGAATCTAGTATTTTTTAGGTCATCATCATTATTTAACTAAATAAAATCATGTGAAAATATCTGTGAATTATAAATCACTGCAAACATAAAAATGTTCTATATGTACATATTATAGGCTACTTGATGCGTTTCGCCTGGTCTCAATTACTCGGGTAATGCTTTTTGTTTCACATACCAATACCTCTCCCATATTTCACGACTTCTCTTCTTAACCCATCAATATCCCTTTGAATTCTTGATAAAATATTATACCCGTATTTCCTGTGTTTTTTAAGTTACTATAGTCAAACAGTTTAATACCCTTTTTATCCTCTGGATATTTTAATGCTTCATAATAATTGCTAACAACTGTTTTATTTTTAGAAAAGAAGTTTCTTATGGGAGGTATTAAATCCTCATCATTACCTAAATACTTTTTGAGTATACCTAAAATTATTGCTTTTTCATAATTTGCACTTAATACTTTAAACAATTTAGCAATATTATGATCTTTTATATACATCTCATTTTTCAAGGAAATAACTAATCCTTTTAACTGTACTTGGTAGATTTCCTTGTTTTATCAATTCTTCAACAATGGATTCAACAACATGTAAATATTGAAAGTTTTAAGTATAGGATTGAACTATTCTTTGTTTTCATTTTACAGGGCTTTGATTAATTAGAATCCAATATACTAAAAGACTTTTATCTTTGGAATTAAACATACTTATGTCGAGGGCCACGAAAACCAGCCACAAAAAAGCAAAAAGGCCAAGCAAAACCAGCCAGTTTAAAGTAAAAAGGGTCCTCGAAAACCAGCCACTTTTTACAAAAAAGGGCCACCCAAAACCAGAAAAAACCCGGATTATTATCCAGGTTTCTTTTGCGGGGTCGACGAGACTTCCCGTTCACGCGGGACGACCTCCTGCGTGACAGACCAATTCTTCAATATACCTTCTGCTTTTCTTTCTTTTAATCTCTCTCTCACGTTTAATTGCAGAAGTTTTATCCGAATATTCTTCTGAATAAACCAGCTTCCATGGAATTCCACGGGAAGTTTTTTCCCCATGAATATTTAAGGCTTTAAGCGGGATCGATCCCGATACATCGGGAAACTCGCTACCTCCTGCGTGACAGGCACTTCGAAGCTTTTCAGCTAACTGCTTTAATTCCAGCAACTTACTATTTTATAAGTTACGAGCTTCTAATCTTTTCCTTGCGTTACCCTATTTTCTAATGTTTAGAAGATAATTCGTATTCAAATCGTAACCATACATTGTTATTTATCTAATTTGGAACAAACCGTTTTGTTCTATCAAGCTTTTAAAACGTGGTTGCAAATTTATATGACATTTCCCTAAGAGTTTATTTTGTTCAGTATAAAATGTTTGAAGAGTATTTGGAAATGTGACTTGAAATTCAGGATCTTTTGACATCAATTTCCAATACTGCGTTGTTCCAAAAACTGGACCATCGATTTCTTCCAGAGCAAAACAACTACTTCTTTCGGCTATATTTTCCTCTTTATTAGAAGCTTGCTCAATTACTGTTGCCAATGCAGCAATACCACCAGAAATGCCAGCGGCTTCTGGATTATCAGTAAAGCCAAACAATACTGAGCCGGCGCCACTAACATATTGTACCCCTTTAATTATCCAAGTCCAAAAGCTAATGTTTGTTGAAAGCTCCTTAGATCGTTGATTAGCCTGAATTACCTTTGTTCTATAAAAACTATCTATTTCATTTGCAACCTTAACAATTTCTTCAGCGCTAGGCGCAAAGCTTGATTGTGCACTCACAAAAAGAGAAATGGTCAAAAAGAAAATAACGGTATAAATACGCATTACTTACTCCTTATATAATTTTAGTGTGTGTTGATTTAAATGTGAAATGAGACCAACTACTTACAATAAAAAATTTTCTTTATTTTTAGCAATACCCTTGACATATTTTTTAATATGCGCTAGAATATAAATATCAATATTCCTGCAATTATCCTCAAAGTCATCTAACCAATTTACCCCCATCACTTTCACGCTCTTTCCATTTTATCCCTGAAGACACAACCCACTTAACTTCCCTCATAATAAATACAAAATTCGGAGAAGATTAACTGTGTTGCTGCCCTAACGATAATAGCCCACAAATAAAATAATATAATATGATGTTTTTACTTCCGAAGGAAACGGAAAAAATCTTTAAAGCAATTATTTAGGCAGAAGGGAAAGAAAAAACAGATTTCTTTTGATATTTATTATGAAGACTATCTCAAGAAAAATATAGCCATTTTACTGTGCTCTAGGAAATTTAATTTTCGAATCAAATCCGGTTGCATTTTGAATAAAACTCATTAATGGTTCTAAAGAATCCAAATAAATTGTCATATGTTTATTTACTTCAAATTTATTACCATCTTCACCAACTGGCAATCCCAATATAGTATCATCAGTTCCTAATGATTGAGTAATTGGTGAAAAATGTGTTGCGTGACTAAATTCTTCATAAAAAAGTTTTAATTTTTCTACTGGAAATTCTTCTAAAATATTTTCTATTGAAGTTTTATTATGCCAATTTCTCACTTTCAAAATATTATTATCTTTAGGCTCAAATAACTTTATCCAATAATCTTCTTTACTCTTATATTTTTCTAATTGCTCTTGACTAGTTGATTTCAGATTATCAGATAAAGGTTTGTATTTACTTTCAGCAAATCTCAAGTACAGTTGATAATGTAATAACTCCTTATACTCGAAATACTTTTCAATTCTTTTTTCGATTTTATCAGGTTTATATGTTACCCAATGATACAAGGCGGTCAGTTCAAGCGTTGATCTTGTGTGGTGATAAACCGAAAGATAGGCAGCCCTTTCTAAACACCCAATTAAAGCCCATCCCTCATTTATAGCTTTAGATAATAATTCACCGGTGAATATATTTAGTTTGCTTGTAGAAAAGAATTCTTTGTTTTCTCTTACTTCAAAGCCGGCCTGTAAGAGAACGCAAATTAAATTTGGAACCTCGGTTTCATCAATAAGATTTTGTATTCTTTCAAGAAAGGAATTGTACTCTTCAAGCTGTTCTTTTTTGACCGGGCAATTTCTATCTAATTTCATTTGTCGGGAAGGATGTTTTTTATGCTAACTTATTGTTTTCCTTCATCAATCTCAAGAGTCCTGAAAGCGGGGATAGTTTATTTGATTTGTTGTTAATCGATGAAAATCTTGCACCAATAGAAGAAACTGTATTCGCTGTCGAAACCGGAGAACAAATATTCAGCATATAATTAAATTAGGCCACTGGAATCTTAAGACTACCGAGGATATCTGCAAATTGTTGGGCTGGCGAAGAAAAAATCCCTTTAAAAATAAAAAGCCATAACTTATTATAAGTACGGCTTTATCTTTTGCGGGGTCGACGAGACTCGAACTCGCGACCTCCTGCGTGACAGGCAGTAAGGATATGGCAAAAACTAGGCTCTTTTAGCACTTTTTAAGCTAAGTACATACAAAACTACTGTAAGGACTGGAGGATTTTATATGTATTTAGTCAAACCAAACAGTAGCACACCTTATTACCAGGTTATTTATTTCATTAATAGAAATCGAATGACCAAGAGCACCAAAGAACGGCTTAAGTCAAAAGCTTTAGAGTTCTTGTCTCGATTTGAAAGTGAGTTAAGAAAGAAACCGCAATTAGTTAATATTACTCTTGAACAGTTCGCTTCCGAATATCTCGAATACCTAAAAATCAAATTCAGCCGGAAGTATGTACAGGTTAATGATGATACACTAAGAGTACTTCAAGAGCGCATAGGTAATCCTACTATAACTGAATTGAAGGTTAGTCAAGTTGAAAATTTCCTTCTTAGTATTTACAGCCAAGCTAAATATTCTGCTTATCTGCATTTCAGAAATTTAAGAGCAGCTTTCAATTCCGCTGTTGAACGGAACTATATAAAAGAGAACTTCTTGCAACGTTACAAATTTCCAAAGTTGCCAAAATCTAATCCGATATTCATTAATGATACAGAGCTAAAGCAAATTCTGTCCTGTGTAGAGAATGAAACATTAAAGGACATGTATTTCTGTTACTTCCATACCGGAACAAGATTGAACGAATTAATTCACCTTAAATGGAACGCTGTGGATTTACAGCAAAGAGTTCTTAAGATTAAAAATCAGGATGACTTTACGATAAAGACGAAAGAAGAAAGAATCATTCCACTAAACAGTATTACGTTTGACATACTACAAAAACGATTCCCGCATATTGTAGACCTTAATGGGTATGTGTTCACAAAAGCCAACTTCAAATTCAATGGTGATTATGTAAGCAAACAGTTTAAGAAAGCTTGCAGACAAGCGGGGTTCAATGACCTGCACTTACATCAATTAAGACATTCATTCTGTAGTAACCTGATTAAGAAAAATGTTTCAATAAGAGTAGTAATGGAATTAGCAGGGCATTCAAATTTAGCAACTACTCAAAAGTATATGCACGTAAAAAATGAATCTTTATATGAAGCAGTGAAAGCTTTGGAGTGTTAAAACATGCTTGAAGAATTAATATTAATGCCCCTACAATGCCCCAGGATCAACGATGTTTCAGGGGTCGAGTGAATTATAAAGAGTGTACAATTAGTTTATAAATACAGGAGAAAAGTCATGTCCATGCCCAAGACAGAAGTTAAATACAGGTTGATTCACACCATACCTGAAGCAATGATATTGTTGCACGAAAGTAAGAGGAGTGAGTTCATTCGAAAGTATATAGACACTGGCCTAATTGGAATATTTGAAGGGAATAAGGTTCCGAGAAAGGATATCGAAAAAGTCATTGAGGATAAAGCTTTGTATAGGTGTCATACAACCCCAACCGGATTAGTTCGAGGTAAATAACTAAATGTATTCAAGGGGAATGATTCCAACAACATTCCCCAAGCTTATTATTGCACACCTATAAACACACACAAAGGATGCTTCAAAAAATCGACAGAAAATTTCAACCTTTTTACCCCACATACACCCCGAACACCCCCCGATAGGTCTGTAATGGTAAAGAGCGTAAAGGATCTATGAGAATTTTTCAAACAGAGAAAAAGAAATTATTCCAATTAAAGATATTAAAAGTGCCTAAGGCATCTAAGATAAATACAATGCTTCCAAATATTATAAACATTACTCTTAACGAAAGATTATTAATTTTCATTGAAACAAAAACAATGGCTATATAAGGAAAAACATTACCAATATGAGATGATATCATAAAAATTGTTGTATCCCTAAATTCTTCATAATTACCATAGATCATATAAAAAGTTTTATACTGAACTCTATAGTAAATTTCATTTAAGCATAAACAAATTAATGCCATTGTCAAATAAAAATCTTTTTTCATGACGAACCATCCTTTACTTATAAACTTTGGAAACGATTGTTATAGAAGATAAGCTTAAGCGGAATTATCGAAATAAAAACTTGACAGTTTAATGGGGTTAAAGTATCTCAATCCTTTTACTCACTTCAGCTTCAACAACCCTGGTAGATTGTTTTTATTGAGAAGAGAGTAAAGGACTTATGAGAATTTTTGCAATGAATAATATTATTTTTTTGTATTTTCAAGTTGTTAAATAATAGTTTAGTCATAAAGATTATTTTAGCTAACCTTGGATATTCTAAGTAAAATTAATTCCTTCTATTCAAGAAGCGAGGGATAAGAAAATAACTGGAGTGCAAAATGGACCTAACTCAGATCTTTGAATGTTTAAGTAAACCTATAGATATAAGACCAATCCGACGTTTGACACAGAGTGAACTGGAAAACTATCTTGATAAAGCTGCCGATATTCTGCGTGGTAATGCTGATCATTCCGAATTTCGTGGTTATGTTTTCGCCTTACTTTTTTACAAACGCATAAATGATTGTTATGAGGAGGAGGTTGGAACTCAAGCGGATGCGCTAATGAAAGCTGGATTGGCTCAAGAAAAAGCTTTGAAACTTGCCAGGGACCCCCGTAATCATCATTTTATCGTACCTGACCAGGCTTCATGGGATAAAGTAGCACGTACAACCAAAAAGCATCTAGGTCAAGCATTGAATGATGGCATGCTCGCTATCGAACGTGCGAATGCTCATCGTCAAAATAATTTCGATGGTATCCTCACGAAAAAAATTGATTTTAATAAGCAAGATGAATTGCCACGTGATAAATTAGTGAATCTAATTAATCATTTTAGTAGCATAAGATTCGATCGAACTCACGTTTCAGATGACTTGTTTGGAAATGCATATGAGTATTTAATACGAAACTTTGCAAGCAAAGCAGGAAAATCGAGTGGTGAATTTTATACACCTGCCGAAGTAGGTTTTTTAATGTCTGAAATGCTAGAGCCAAAAGAAGGTATGAGTATTTGTGATTGGGCAAGCGGCTCTGGTGGTTTATTACTTCAGTGCATCCGTTATGTAAAAAAACAGGGAGGTAATATAAATCAACTTTTTCTACACGGGCAAGAATCAAATGCTACCACTTATAATATTTCAAGAATAAATATGATCCTTCATGGTATACCTGTTTGGGACCACAAACAGAGTGATTCACTCCGAGATCCTCGCCATATATCTGCGGAGAATCGTATTAAACAGTTCGATCGCATAATTATGAATCCACCTTTTTCTTTAGAAGATTGGGGGTATGATACCGTTGTCTCTGGTGATAAGTATGGGCGTCTTGGTTATGGTATGCCACCAAATTCTAATGGTGATTGGGCATGGCTCCAGCATATAGTTAAATCTCTGAAGGATTATAATCCAGAAACAAAGGAAGCGGGTAAAGGCATGGTAGTTATGTCTCAAGGCGTTCTATTTCGTGGGCAACCAGAACAAACAGAGGAGATTGATGGACAAAACCAAAAAGCTGATGCTGAATATATCATTCGTCGAGGTTTTATTGAAGCCGACTTAATTGAATGTATTATTGTACTTCCTTCTAAATTGTTTTATGGAAATAGTGTTCCCGCATGTCTCTTGATGCTTAATAAAGATAAGACGCAAAATAGAAAAAATAAAATTTTAATGATTTGGGCCTCTCGTCATTTTCAGAAAGCTAATCCACAAAACTTATTACGCCCTTCAGATCTAATGCGTATTTTAGTTCCTTGGCGTGCATTTGGAGATCTGGAAGAAGCTAAATCACAGGTGGATCTTCACGAAAATCAACTCATATGTGAGATTGAGAAAAATCGAAATGAGCGACTCATTGATATTGAAGATGCTTTCGATCCAATTCTTAAGCCATTATCAATACTTGAAGCAGAAAAAATGCAATTGGAAGCGTTAGAGTTAAAACTGAAACCGCTTTATGAAGCAATTACCGATGAACATCCATATTTTCATCCACTAGCACCAATCAAGTTTGAGATTGAGAGAATAAGTGAGGAGATCGTAAAAAAGAATACCCCAGAATTGAAGGCTGAACTGAAATTCCAGAAGAAAATTTTTGAGACTTCTTGCAAGCAAATTATAAAAGTCATTATGGAGAGAACTAAAGAACTTCGAAAAGCAATAAAGAGCTTAAAAAAACTAAAAGAAGAACATGATGCCCTACAAATTAGTATAAATCTTGCCGCAGACAGAGAGATTACGCAACTGAAGCAAACAGCAAATGACCTCCGTCTTATCTTCAGTAATACAGAAATAGCTCGTAGATATTTTGTGGTTGTAGATAAAAGTGAAATCATCGAGAATGAGTATAATCTAAATTTACCTCGTTATGTTGATACGTTTGTACCAGATAATTTTATACCCATAGAAAAAGCTATTAATGATCTTATCACTGCTAGTAATTTAGCTAATCTAAAACAAATTGAACTTGAGAGAATTTTGGAATTATCGATTTCTAAAACATCAGAGGTCGAATGATGATAACACATCGTTATAAAACTATTTTGGGTGATATACCAAATGATTGGCAAGCTAAACCACTCAGAACACTTTTAACCACACAATTTTCGGGAGATTGGGGTTCAGATGATGGGGAGCGAGCAATTTCTGTACTACGTTCAACAAATTTTAGTAACAGTGGAATACTGGATTTTAACAATATAGCTACACGCTTCTTTAGTTCCGTTAAAACTGAAACATTCGGATTGAAAAAAGGTGATCTTTTGGTCGAAAGATCAGGGGGTGGACCTGACCAACCAGTTGGTCGTATTGGTTTCATTTTTGAGGATTTGCCGGAGACTACAGTATCAAATTTTGTGCAGGTTTTACGTCCAAATCCAGAAAAAGTAAACTCTGAATTTTTAGGATGGGTTTTATATCAATTGCAGGAAACCGGAATCGTTGAGCGTGTTCAACAACAGTCTACTCAGATGAGAAATCTTAATTGGCGAGACTATCAACGACTACTCCTTCCCTGGCCTAATACTGATGAGCAAAACAGGATAATAACGGTAATAAGACAAGTTGATGAGCTTATGATTAAAACTAGTATAGAGCTTAAGTCTCTGGAAGAAGTAAAATGTTCTCTAATGTCTGAAGTATTCGAAAAGGGACTTAACCCTAATGTAAACAAAAAGGCATACAAAATTCATAGATGCTATACTGCCTCAGTACCGGTCCATTGGGACACTGAGCCTCTAGGAAGAGGTCTTTTATCAGTGGAATATGGTACCAATGCACCCTCAAATGAATATAAATCTGGTTATCCAGTCATTGCTATTCCACAAGTTGTTACTCCTCAACTTAACTTGAGTGAGGTCCCGTATGCTGAAGTAACCAAAGCAGAGTCTGTCGCATTAAGGTTAATGGTCGATGATATTTTGCTTATAAGAACAAATGGTAATCCAGAGTACATAGGTAAATCAACTATTGTAACAAAAGAAGTTGCTGATATGCATACAATTTTCGCTTCATACTTAATCCGCTTAAGAACTAATAAGACAAGGATCTATGGTGCTTATCTTAATTATTTTCTTGCTTCACCATTAGGTAAGAGACAAGCTGGCGCAGTTGCAAATACTTCTGCTGGGAATAACAACATTGGAGCTCGAGCTATTAAACATTTTAAGTTTCCACGGCCACCATTAGATGAACAAGAACTAATTATTAATCTATTTAATAAAATTGAAGAAAGGAAAGATACCTTATCAACAAAAATGATAACCATACAAACATTGAAAAAATCCTTGTTAAAAAAATTATTGACTGGACAAATTCGTATACCTAAAGAGGTAATTTATGGATGATAGAAGCATAATAACTCCACCCGAAGTTAAGCGTTTGTTTAATGAGGAAACTACAGTCGAGAGAGAAATAATTGAACATCTTCAAACAACAGCTCTTGGTTGGACTTATCACACTCGGGAAGTTGTGACTGCATTACGAAATGATGAACGCGAGGTGTTGCTCCTTCCATTACTGAGGAAAAAATTAAAAGACATTAATCCTACAGTTCTTACCGACGATTCACGAATCGATGCTATAATAACTAATATACGTGCCTGCCGTGACAATCAACAATGGTTAAATTGGTTAGAACAAGGTATTAATTATCAATTCGATCCCGCAGAAAAAACAAAGGACATTTATCTCATTGATTACGAAAATATTGATAATAACGAATGGTGGGTCACGAATCAATTTCCTGTAGAAGGCCATAGTCCACGACGACCGGATATCATTCTTATTGTGAATGGCATACCTATTATAGTTATTGAAGCAAAAACGGCTAGTAGGAGCAAACCAGATTGGCGAGAAGGAGCAAAGCAATTAGGCATGTACTCTGAAGAAATAGATCAACTTTTTTATACTAATGCTTATAGTGTTGGGGTGAATGAAACCCGGATGATGTATGGTGTGCCTGGACGTCGGTTGCAATTTTGGTTGCAGTGGCGTGATCCTTGGCCACACGAAATTGATGAATTTGACGAGATGAAAGTCTCACTTTATGGATTATTTGATAGAGCCAATCTTCTAGACATTATTCGACATTTTATTGTTTTCTTAACAAAAGATGGAAAAATCGAGAAAGTAGTAGTCAGATATCAGCAATATCTTGCTGTAAAAGAAATTTTATTTCGTTCTAATGATTTAACATTAAAGCCTGAAAAAAGACGTGGTTTGATTTGGCATACCCAAGGTTCCGGTAAAACTTTAACAATGATTTTTGCAGCTCGAAGTCTGTGGGAGAATCCCGTATTAAATCAACCGACTGTTATACTATTGGTTGATCGTGAACAACTTGGAGACCAAATGGATCGTGAATTAATGGCAACTGGAACAGAGAATGTGCATATTGCCGCCACTAAAATCGATTTAGAGATTTTACTTTCACGAGAATTTAGAGGTATAATTCTTACGACGGTGCATTTATTTGAAGGTATGCCCAAACATATAACTAAAGGAAGAAAAAATGTAATTGTTATGGCTGATGAAGCACATCGCACCCAAGAGCGTGAGTTAGGAACCTATATGCGTTCTGCAGTTGAAGGAGCTTCATTATTTGGTTTTACAGGGACTCCTATTGAAAATGATGACCACAATACTCCTGTTGCTTGGGGAAGAATTAAAGATGATGGAACTATTGAACGCTATATGGGTAATCCTTATACTGTTACTGATGCACTGCGTGATGGAGTTGTTAAACCTATTCATTGGCAGCCACGTAAGACAGATTGGCAACTATATGGAGGTAAGCTGGATAATGCTTTCAAAAGAGAATTTGGACATCTTTCAAAGGAAGAGCAAAATATATTAGTAAGTAGCTCATCAACCTTAGACTTACTAATAAAACTTCCAAAGAGAATTGAACAAATTGCAGATGATATTTCAGCACATTTTAAGGAACATGTCCGGCCTAATGGATTCAAGGCGTTATTAGTATGTAAAGATAAAGAAGCTGTTAAGTTGTATACTAAGGCGATGCAAGAACGCTTGGGAGAAGATGTAGTAATGCCAATCATTTCTGTATCACCTAAAGATGATGCGGTTGATGTTAAAGAGTTATACCTAAGCGATACTAAGCGGAAAAAGCTACTTAATGAATATCTTATTCCAGCCCAGTCTTTATTGCAAGAGCATCAAGATAAAATTTATCGTAAGGTTGAAATCCTTATTGTCTGTGATATGCTATTAACTGGCTTTGATGCACCAATTTTACAAACACTTTATTTAGATAAAAATTTACGTGATCATACATTATTGCAAACCATAGCTCGTGTAAATCGTCCCTATAATGAATTAAAGGGATATGGACTTATTCTAGATTATTATGGGATTTTTGATAACCTTAATGAATCGCTAAATTACAAACCCGAAGAACTGGGAGATATAGTGTTTCCATTTGATCGTATACGAGATCTTTTCCGTAAACAATTTGAACAATTATGGTCTAGTTTTCCTGAAGAAACCGTCCTACGCGATGGATCACATACAGCGTTTATTACGGCTATGAAAATTCTACGGGATCAAGAAGGTATGGAAAAGCAATTCGACAAAGGTTATCGCAATCTACGAATACTATTTGAAGTTCTACAGCCAGATGAACAATTGAGGGATTACTTGCGGCCGTATGCATGGTTGACAAAGTTATACATCCTTTATAGAAAAAAATTCTATCCTGATAGCGCACTTGAAGCTTCGGAAGAGGATGCGGCCAGAACAAAGGAGTTAGTTCGGCAACATATTGATATTGATGAACTGGAAAAAGATTTCCCCACATACATCTTAGATGAGAATTTTCTTACAAAAATTAAGGATAAGAAACCGGACGCAAAAGCTTTAGATATTGAAGCAATGCTTACAGCCGAGTTACGTATTCGTTTAGACCAAAGCGATGAATTTAGGTTACTTTCTGAAAGCTTACAGGATATTATTGACAATAAGCGAGCAGGAACTTTGTCTGGAATTGCACTAATTGAAGAATTAGAGTCAATCACAATCGCTGTTAGAAAAGCGGTTGATGAGTCGAAACAACCCATCGGACAGCAATTGGCACTAAGAATAAAATCGCAAAATTCCATTTTGAGTGATGATCAGGTTGCTAACCTCGTTGACCAGATTCTTTCGGAAGCCGATAAATATTGTTTTCCTGGGTGGTGGAATAGTAGTTCAGTTGACCCAGAGTTGTCTCAGTCATTATTATTAATACTGGCTAAGAATTTTCCAGATTATGGTTTGTTAGAAAGTAATGTGATGGAGTTTATTAGCAAATTAGTTCAAATACTTAAGCGAAAGCATTATAAACCAAACAAATTGCAAACTAAATGAGAGTTATGCCATATATAGACTTATTAGATGGTCGAAAACTTAACTATATAATTCTGCGGTCTTTGAATATTAAATATTTACGCATAAAAATGTCAGCAAGAACTGGCTTAGTAGTCATCGCGCCTAATAATTTCAAAGAAGATCAAATTGAGAAATTATTAACAAATAAACTTGAATGGATTACAAAACACCTAGACTGTTTTGAAAATATCCATCATCTCTTAGGTGAATTTGAGAGTATACCACCCCCACTATTTTTCAATTTGAGTGCAGGATCGGAATCTTGGCAAGTTGAATATCGGGAATCCAAGAGTAAAACTGTTTCTGCTCGAACTGACAAAATTGGAAGAATTTTGGTCTGTGGTTCCGTTAAAAATCAAAAAAGTTGTTTGTATGCCCTTAAACGATGGTTAGCTCGTAGAGCTAAGGAAGTTTTGATCCCGCAAGTGGAGTTCTTAGCAAAGAGTACTGGACTACAATTTAATCGTGTCTACATAAAAAATCAGCGAACTAGATGGGCAAGTTGTTCATCTTATGGAATAATAAGCTTGAATTCAAAATTATTATTCCTCTCACCTGAACAAGTGAGATACGTTTTAATTCATGAACTTTGTCATACTTTGGAAAGAAACCATACCCATCGCTTTTGGATGCATTTAAGACAATTTGAACCGAACGCTGATAAACTTCATTCTCAAATGAGAGAAGCTTGGAAAAAAATACCCGCTTGGACTAATCAAAGGATTAATTCTGGATTATAAAACTTAATATTAAAAATCAGACTTTTTATGTACCAGTTATTGCAAACCATCACATATCAAGATTATAAAATACAGGTCTATGACTACTATGGAACAGGCCAGTATAATTAGAGATGTTAAGTGCAAATAATGAATTAGCATGTAGTATTGCTTTATGGCCTCTTGATAAAGAATTTTATAGAGAAGAAACAGGCAGAATCCACACACAACAAACCTTATTTGGACCATTTGACTATTATCAAGAAGATTTAATGGCGTCACATAAAAGATGTGGATATTGTAGTTTGCTTCAAGAATTTTTAATTCAAAACATAAAAGCTCTTCATTTTTCTGTTAAAAATATTTATTCATCCATTCGCGATGAAGCAATTGTAGATGAAGGAGTAAAATTTTGGAATTCTCAAGTAGGCAAAGATAAGGCGGAATACATTCCATCATTATCCCGCTATAGGCTAAAGATAAAATAACTATTTGTTAACTTCGTTGGGTTTTTTTTATTAATAAAGATCTTAATCAGTGATGAATAATTATTGCAGATATTCACAAAAAGATCATATTTTTGTTTTGGTTCACTAGTATTACTTATTCATTTCATAATTATGAAAGCAAAGCCGGATCTGTTACTTACAGGGTGTTTATCAGCAAATATAGGTTTGTGATTTGAGAGAGACCATGAAATCTCTTTCCGCCGATGGCGTGGAACATATTGATGAATAATGGATTTTATTATAGTTTTTAGTATCAAAACAGTTGTTGATATTTAGAGATATCATCTTTGATAACCCTATAATGGCTGTTTTGAAATCAACTTTGTAATAGTCCATATAGAAATCAATTAAATCCCCACCTTTCCCTGTAGCAAAGCAGTAGAATGAGTTGGTATCTCTATAAAGTAATAACGAAGGTGTTCTTTCCTCTTTATATATTGAAAAAATGTATCCGCTTTTACTGGGATAAAGATTTAACTTCTCAACTAAATCAAATATATTAAGCTGTTTTTTTATGATTACAGCTTCATTGTTGTTCATTTATAGCTCCTAAAAATTTGATAAAAAAATGCTTTATGTAAGTTGATATTTTATGAATGTTCCTGTTATTATTGGAATCATTTTAGCACCTCAAATTTTCAGAAGTATAAACTTTCTGTTCTACAATTTTCTACAAGAATAAAATATTGAATTGGGATCAAATTGAACCCAAGAACATCAGAACTGTAATAAATTGTCGAGGGCCATCAAAACCAGCCAGCAGGGCCATCCAAAACCAACCACCTGTTTTGATTAAGTTTTGCAAGTTTAGCGATTTGAAAAACTTAAGTCAAATTGTACTTAAGCGTTTTTCATTTCGGGCTTAAATTTCTTCCTGTATGATTCTCCTTTAATTATTATTTGATGAGCATTATGACATAATCTGTCCATAACGGCGTTAGCCATAACCGGATCGGGGAAGATCCCTGCCCAGTCACTAATAGCCCGGTTGCTGGTAATAATAGTGGATTTCTGCTGGTACCTGGATTCCACTATTGCATAAAAGTATTCGGCCGATTTCTGATCAAGTTTTTTAAAACCAAAATCATCAACGATTAGTAAATCTGCTTTCAAAATAGGCTTAAGCACTTTATCTAATCTGTTGGCAATGTCTGCTTTGCTTAGCTCGGCAAAGAGATCCCGGAAGCTGAAAAACTCAACAGTCATATGTTTCCTGCACACGCAGTGTGCGATGGCTTTAGCCAGGTGCGACTTACCTGTACCCGTTGGGCCTATAAATAAAATGTTCTCTGCTTTCTCAACAAAGTAACAGGTCGCCAGTTCACGTATCTGCTGAGGTTTAATGGATGGATTAAAACTAAAGTCAAAGTGTTCCAACGTTTTATTAGATTCAAGCCGTGCTCTTGTTATTAGTCTCTGCAGTCTTCTGTTTCTTCTGAGTTCTATTTCATCTGTCAGGATCATTAATAGCAGTTCACTTAATGTCAGCTGGCTTGACTCAGCTTCCATCAATCGTAATTCAATAGTTTCGGCAGAGCCGGAAAGCTTCAGTTGTTTGAGTTGATTTTTGATCAGTGTAAAATTTGACATGTGATAAACCCTTCTAATTTTTAAAATATTCCATGTTTCTGATGAAGTTCAGTGTTCCTTCAGATATTTCTATCTGTGTTTCTGTCTCACTCTGTTCATTTAGCTTTTCAATAATAGATTTAAATAATTTAGGATGAACCGACCTAAAATCTTCCATTGCTATCCGGCTTGCCTGTGCAACGATTTCAGCAGAGTATTTTTCGGATATAGAGATTATGCTTTGAGCCTTGCGCATATTGATATAAGCATGAGGAGAAAGGATTTGTGTAACCAACTGCCCCAACTCAGGTGCAACCTGAGATGCTTTCTTTCTTAAGTAGTTTGGCATACCCTGATCCATTGCACATTTCATATTCTCAGGGAAGTCATTCAGATCGGTTTGCCTGAAACCGCTGGGTATAAGGTGCTGCTTAATTAACTGATCATTGTAAAACACATAAACAATTTTTCTTGTTACTTTTGCCCATACTTTCTTACCAACATAAGCCTGAGGAACTGAATAAGCTTTACTGTTTACCTGAATAAAATGATCAGGATGAACTGTGGCTTCCTTCCACTCAGCTGCTTCATAGGGTACGACGGGTAATTCTTTAAGTAATGGCTTTTCCTGATTGATAAATACCTCATAAGGTTTTCTTTTGTGGTACCATGCCTTCTCTGACCATAAGTATTTATCAGCCAGTCGGTGACTCCTTTGTTTGCCTGAGTAATTGTAAGGGAAGGATTTATAGTAATCATTTTTCTGAACTCTTCTCTCACGGTTTGAACATCCCGTTCAACTATAGGTTTGTCTTTAGGAGTTCCTACCCGGCAGGTATCAATAAATACTCTGTAATACTGAGCCATTTCAGCATATGTTCTGTTTAACCTAGGATCGTAGAGATCAGGCTTTATTACTCCACTCTTGAGGTTATCTATTCTGATTGTTTCGGTTAACCCCCCAAAATAATTAAACATCCGGATGTGCGATTCAACAAAACTCTTCTGGTTTTGCGAGAAAACAAATTCCACATACTTATGCCGGCTGTATCCAAGCGTTGCAATAAATGCATACACAGTTCTTCGTTTGTTAAGATGGTGATCAAAAATATATCCTGTCTTTCCATAATCTATTTGTATTTGGCTGCCGGCTGGTATTTCAACTCTGCATGTGTACACAGAGTTTTGTTTGTTAATTCCATGCTTTCTGGCAAACCGCTTGAATGTAGTATAACTGATGCTGTCAGAAAAACCATATCTTTCTGATAGTACTTCAAAAGCACTTTTTGGTTTTAACGGATTGGTTTTATCCGAGACAAGCTGTTTAAACTCTTCCAGATAGTTTTTCAAGCACTTCTGCTTTTTCAGCTTTTGGAGGAACATACTGTTCAGATTGTATTAAAGTAATTTGTTCATCATGGATTGTTGAGGTTTTATCAATACCGACAGATCTAATTACCTTAATGTACTTCCTTACAGTGCCTCTGTCGTAACCTGTAGCTTTATGAATTGATCGAATTGATTGACCGGACTGCCACCTTCTGATAATTTCGGTTAGGTCCATAACTGACTTCCTTCTGTTTGCCATATTTTAATTCCACGTTTGAGAAAAATGATTGTGTTAAAAATATGGCTAACGGTCTTATAGTTTATGAATTATCAGGTGGTAGGTTTTGCGTGGCCCTAAACCTTAAAAAGTGGTAGGTTTTCCATGGCCCTAAACCTTGAAAGGTGGTAGGTTTTGGATGGCCCTTTTCACTTTAGACTGGTAGGATTTCGATGGCCCTATTTTATTTTAAGTGGTTGGTTTTCGTGGCCCTCGACAATAAATTGAAGTTTGGTGGTTTTGATAGGATTAGCAGCCCTTCACCCAAAACAAAAAATTGTTTTGTAATTTGACTATCGTCATATGAGAAGAAAAGTTTAATAAAAAATTAACAAAACATTCGAATTTCTAAATTATTGCCTATAATCGCCCATTTTGAGCTGCATTATTTTTTCGGAAGTATTTTATCGAAGAATAAAAAAAAGGAGTTTATATATTTGAAGAATAAAAAAAAGGAGTTTATATATTTGACTTTGGATGCATAAATTAATATGTTCGCACCAAGCAAAATGGTTACTACTATACAATCAGAGTTTTTAATAGATCTCAGCCCATTAGTGTTTGGGAATAGTAGCCCCCTTGCTTAACTAAGAGGCTATTTTCATTTTTTGTTCTTACTATTTTGTATTTTAGCATAGAATTAAATGTATGTATTACATACAAAACTGCATACAACTGCTTGGTTTATTATCCTAATAGGCATAAAAAAAGCCGAAATCTATTTGAATCGGCTTAATTTTGCGGGGTCGACGAGACTCGAACTCGCGACCTCCTGCGTGACAGGCAGGCGTTCTAACCAACTGAACTACGACCCCATTATTTAAGAACTAAAAATGAACCATTTACAAAAAATGTGTTAGTAAATAAAGTAAATATTTTGCAGGAAATCAAGAGTGTATTGTTAAAAAAGATTAACTTTGATCAGATGCAAGGAAAAGGAAAAACATCATTTTACAATTCTTTTTTATTTCAATTACCCTCTGACTTGCGTATATCTAACTTAAATTATATCAAATCTGGAAAATGAGCATTCCTGAGATTATGATCCGGAAATAGTTATCAGAGATTCCTAAAGAACTGCTTTATTCTATTAAAACCATCTTCTTAATTGCTGAAAAATCATTTGTCCGTAATCTGTAGAAATATATTCCCGAAGCTAAACCTGATACATTGAAACTTACCTGATGATTTCCGGCATTCTTGTTTTCATCGACAAGTGTCTTAATATGGTTTCCCAGGATACCATAGACTCCAAGCACTACTTTCCCTGACTTTGGTAAGGTAAATCGTATATCTGTTTCGGGATTAAACGGATTTGGATAATTTTGAAACAGAACATACCGGGGAATATTTCCAGTCCACTCTTTGACTCCTGTCTCTTCTGAATAAGTAATCTGATAATAATTTGTATCAGGCGAAGAGCTTGAGCCCGGAATTATTCCTTTATCCTTCGCAATTATTTTATAGTAGTATTTATATCCATGTTTTAGAAGTTCTGTATTTAGATTTATTCTGAACTTATATTCATCTGTATAAACCGTGTTTACCGCGCCAATTTCATGGAGTCGAATAACCGAATCCCCTTTTTGATAATAAGCTTCAAGATAAACTGTGTCGATATAATTAAAGCTCCAGCTTAAATAAATGCCTGTCCTGAAAAGACTATATTTATGTTCAACATTAAACTGCAGATCCAGAATAGAATCTGAAACTGAATTTATCGGAGTAAATTTAATAACAGGATAATTGTTGTATGAATAATATGCAGTATTCGAATCAATTTTAATAATAGCCTGAATCAGCTCATATTCTTTAAGCGCTTTTAATGGTCCCTCATCAAAAATTGTTTGCAGGCAGTATCCAAGATTTTCCTTAAAGTATATCCTTAAGCTTTGATCTCCCCAGAAAAAATGATATCCTCTTAAAACAGAATTATCGCCAAAAATATCATAGGTTTGAAATTCAATATTCGGATTCAGGAAATGATTTGGGAAGTAACTCAATTGTTTGAAGATGTCATTGTTGTTTAGATTAAAATCCATATGAACATAATCTGAGTCATTCCAGTAAACATATAATTTTCTTGTTTCAGCAGTATATCTCACCCAGTCATCAGGATGATCGGAAAGCTTATAATACTTTTGCTTATTTATAGTTGTATCCTTTAACACGGTAATGGTTTTAAGATCAGCCCACTGACCAAAATGTCTGGAATCTGCTGAATATAGAAACTGCCATTTATTACCGACTTCAAGCGGATACCAGTTTTGCGCTAAAGAAATTCCTGATAAAAATAAAAATAAGGTGAACTGTTTCAAGTTAAGATTCAAGATAAACCTGGCTCTGAATGTTATAAGATCATTTTAATTGAGAGCAAGTTAGTTTATCGGGAAGCGATTGTCAATTTTTTTATCAGGATTACATTTCTTTCCATTGTTGAAATTTTTAGACATTATAATTAAATCATATGGTACATATAGTTTGCTCAGAATTCAGAGTTGCAGGTTTTCACGTTCCCGGATTATTAATTTAATTTTTGTAATACATTATCAGGAGCTAAAATGTTTAAGGACACGAAAGCATTCAGCAGTTTTTCGGTAAATGATACGCAGAAGGCAAAGGAGTTTTACAGCACCACACTCGGCCTGGAAGTTACTGAAGAAGCAGGTATGGGCGGTGTTCTGAATCTGCATATTCCCGGCAACAGTATAATGATTTATACTAAACCTGATCATACTCCTGCCAGTTTCACAGTGCTTAATTTTCAGGTCGATGATGTCGAAAAAGCAGTTGATGAACTAAATAAGCGGGGAGTCAAGTTCGAAATATATAATGAACCGGATCTCATGACGGACGAAAAAGGAATCATGCGGAACAACGGACCTAAAATCGCATGGTTCAAAGATCCGGCAGGAAATATATTATCAGTGGTGGAAGAGATAAATGAACCCGACTCTTCGCAATTCATAATTTAATCGGTATAATCATGCTTCACTGCCGGCTTTACATTTAGTGAAGTAAAACAGGAATGCCACAAAGACACGAAGACACCAAGTATCACAAAGTTAGTTTTGGGACAGACTCAAAGCCGGGTTAAAATAGTCTAAGTTTTTTCTTTTTACGGGGCATTAAAATCGCTATTGCCGCTGTTGTGATTATGGCTGCAGCTGCTGCTTTTTTTAGAACAGCTTTCCTGTTATACTTCCATTCTGCCTGCCAGCCTCGCTCAGCTATTATGTTTGGAATTTTTCCGTGCGCTAAATCCTGCACGATCCCTTCTACTACACCAATACGGTCAGCAAGCATCAACGGCAGCCACCTGCCATAGCTTGATTCGCTGTACTTAAATGCCATGCGGCGGATAATGCCGCTTAATCCTGACGGCGGGGTTGATGTTCCGAAAACTGCAGTAAGATTTGGTCTTTCAACTGAACGCAGTATCTCCTGTTCTTCCTGCTGCTGCGCCGGCCTCTCCCATGTGTAACCTTTATGTTCTTCATTTGTCCTTTCTTTCATTGGATAAGTCGGGTCGTTCTCAGGATCTGCGTCTATCCCCCATCCTTTTATATCAGTTCTTTCGGTTCCCCTCAAATTTTCGAAATCATTTGGATTTGTTACATCTGTCATATTAATTTCTTTGCTTTAGTTTATAAATTCCGTTATGCCCTTGCATGCGGAGGAATCAGTACGGGTTTAATTATATTGTCCAGCTTTTTTGAAAACATGTGATACCCTTCAGCTATCTCTTCAAGAGGCAAACGATGGGTTATCATCTCTTTGGGATTCAAAACTCCTGTTCTTATATGCTCAATCAGCCTGGGCAGCAGCCTTTTTACAGAAGCCTGATTTGCGCGAATGGTAATTCCTTTGTTAACTACATTGCCAATGGGAACCAGACTGTCAATCGGACCATAAACTCCAACAATTGAAACAATCCCCCCTTTCTTTACTGAGTTGATTGCCCAGTGAAGAGCTGTGGTTGATCCCCCCTGCAAAAGGAGTTTTCTGCCCAAAAGTGTTTCACTGATATTGCCAGAAGCTTCTGATCCCACAGCATCAATGCATACATCGGGACCAAGTGAATCTGTAGTCTTTTTTGCAAATACTACCGGATCACCCAGTGACCTGAAGTTCTGCACTTCACATTGCGCATACTTCTGAGCAAACTCTAACCGGTAATCAAGTTCATCTATAACAACCACGCGTCCCGCACCAAACAACCAGGAGCATTTTGCTGCCATGATTCCAATAGGTCCCGCTCCGAAAATAAAAACTGTATCACCCTTCTGTATACCCCCCATTTCAGCTGCCTGATAACCTGTCGGAACAACATCTGTTAACATAACCGCGTCATCAATATCCATCCAGTCAGGGATAATAGTCGGACTCACATCAGCATAGGGCACACGTGCATATTCTGCCTGCCCGCCGTCATACCCTCCTGCCGTGTGAGAGTAACCAAAGATACCCCCTAATGCAGTGGCTTCAGGATTTGATTCGTGACAGTTGCCGTATAACCCCTGCTTACAAAAAACACAGGTTCCGCATGCAATATTAAAAGGAACCAGTATGTGATCACCTGTCTTTACTTTCTCCACAGAGGGACCCGTTTCTTCTACTATCCCTGTGAATTCATGTCCGAATGTCTGACCTACCCTGGTATCGGGTACGAGTCCATGATATAAATGCAGATCGGAGCCGCATATGCAGGTCCTGGTTACACGCACAATAACATCATTCGGGTGTTTTATTTCCGGGTAAGGTTTGTTGTAGTCGGGACGCACACGGAAAGGTCCGCGAAAGTTCATTGCAAGCATAAAAATCTCCTTTATTATAAGGAGAAATTTTTAGGGAAAGTTGCAAGTAGATGGGAAAGTTAAATTCCAAATCCCAAGCACCAATTAACAAATTCGCCACTGCGAATGCCTTCGGCACAAATTCCAATATCTAAATTCTAATAGGAATGATACCGGATGGGATTGAAACCTCCGGGATCGGAGGTTAACACATGGAAAAACCTCCAAGGTTTTACTGAACCTTGGAGGTTTCTCTGATCCTTAAATGGAAGTTGAAGATAAAACCAAAATGGTTTAATGCAAAACCTCCGGGGTTAAGGAAAACCCCGGAGGTTAACAATCCTATTTTTTGCGAAATTTGTGAAATTTGCGTCTGATGTCTTTCTGTTTTTCTTATTTCTGCGCAATCAGTGAAATCTGCGTCTGATTAGTCTTCTGTCTTTCTGACCTCTGTCCTCCGACATCTGACATCTGTCCTCCGTCCTCCCTCAAAGTTCGTTAGTGCCGAAGCTCACTCCCACTGCCCGTGCTGAAATTACCGCCTGTGTGCTCGGAGTAACAAGTTTCAACCGGCTGATAGCATCTTCGATATTTACACATCCGACTTCGCTTCCCTTAAGAGCAACCATCTTTCCGAATTTTTTCTTTGCCGCTAATTCAATCGCGTAGGTTCCGAATTTCGTGGCGAGGATGCGGTCGTACGGGGTAGGACTCCCGCCGCGCTGTAAATGGCCTAATACAGTTACACGTGTTTCTAATCCGGTGTTATCAGAAATATTTTTTGTGATCAGTTCACCTATCCCGCCCAGCTGAATAGGATCCGTTCTTTTGCTGTCGGTAGATTTAATAATCATTTGTCCGTCTACCGGTTTTGCTCCTTCGGCAGCGCAGATTATGCTGAAGCGTTTGCCCATCATATTTCTGCTGAGCACTCTTTCGTATACTGCATCCCATGAAAATGGAATTTCGGGGATCAGGATAATATCCGCTCCGCCTGCAAGTCCGCCGTTCAAAGCGATCCATCCCGCGTACCTGCCCATAACTTCAACAACCATAACCCTGTGATGCGAACTGGCAGTTGTATGCAGACGATCTATTGCTTCAGTAACTACATATACCGCGGAATCATGACCGAAGGTCTGATCGGTAGCTTCGAGGTCGTTATCTATGGTTTTGGGAACACCCACTACATTCATCCCCATTTTGGAAAGCTTATCACTTATATGCATCGTTCCGTCACCCCCGATTGCAATAAGCGCATCCAGATCCCACCCTTCATAATATTTCATAGCCATATTGGAACGATCGAATATTTTCACCTGGCCATCAACTTCTTCCGGCCAGTGAAAGGGATCGCCTTTATTGGAAGATCCCAGTATGGTTCCCCCTGTAGCCAAAATTCCGGAGACATCCTTATTATATAACTGGCGTGCCCTGCCTTTTACTAATCCCTCAAATCCATCCTCAATTCCGTAAACTTCTAAACCATAATCATGTGCCGGTTTTGAAACCCCGCGGATTACTGCGTTGAGTCCGGGACAATCACCGCCGCCCGTAAGTATGCCGATTCTTTTAATACCAGATTTTGACCTCATTCTTAACCTTTAGCTAATAAATATGACAAATATAGCTTTTTCTCGTTTTATTCTCCATACTCCATACTCCCTGCTCCCTACTTTACAAATATAAAGAGTATAGAATTTCCTCTGATTCAGATTTCCCGGATGGGCAGAGATATTTAATTGATTTTCGTCCGCCAACAACATATATTTACTGACTTAAATATAAGCAATTTGACACTTTACAGGTAAATTCAAAGGTATGAAAGAATTCAGATTCAGACTCATTATGATACTTCTTGTCACGGCATTAAGTATCTATCTTCTGCATTACACTTACGCAGATTATGTTAATAATAAAGAGTTAAACGAAATCAAAGAACAGGTAAAAAATAATCTGCTGAAGGCAGATCCTGGTATAGATAAGGATCGTTTGGAAACTCTCGTTGAAAGTAAAGCCGACAGCGTAAGGATAGTAAATGAATCCTGGGCGAAGGACAGAGAAAAGAGAATAAAACTCGGACTCGATCTTCAGGGCGGTATGTACATTGTTATGGAAGTAAATACCGCAAAGTTAATGGAAAAACTGGCAAAAGAACCGGATAACAACTTCAGACAGGCTCTTAAAGCAGCTGAAGCTGAAGCAAAATTAACTGATGCTGATGTTGTTACTTTACTTGCACAGAACCTTCAGCAGAAGGGTATCCGCTTAAGCCGCTATTTTGGTACCATCAGGGAAGACGACGACGAGATCATTGCAAAATTGAAACAACAGGCTGAAGATGCCGTTAACCGTGCGCAGGAAATTATCAGAAACAGGGTCGACCAGTACGGTGTATCTGAACCAAGCATACAAAGACAGGGATCGAGAAGACTCATTGTAGAGCTGCCCGGTATAGCAAAGGAAGAGGAAGCAAGACAGCTTTTACAGGGACGCGCTCTGCTTGAATTTAAACTTCTTAAAGATCCTCAGTTCACAGTATCAATAATGTCAAAGATTGATGAAGCCCTTTCAGGCAAAGTAATCACAGATACAACTGCTGCAGGCGACAGCGCCAATGTAGCTTCAGCAGATACTACTAAAGCTCAGGATACAACCAAAGCTGATCTCAGTCCCGAAGAATTTGCAAAGCAGCATCCTTTCTTTGCAGTTGCGAAAATAAATCCGCAGGGTCAGACCGCGGAAGCTTATGTTAGCGCACAGGATAGAGCAAGACTCGACCTGATGCTCAGCCGTCCTGAAGTTCAAAAGATTATGCCTGATAATGTCGAATTCTTATATTCAGCTAAACCAATTCTTGATGACGCCGGAAACGAACACTACTTACTTTATATGGTAAATAAAACTCCTGAACTTACAGGGGGCGTTATTGTTGACGCGCAGCATACAATTGATCAGCAGACTTCATCACCGGTTGTTACAATGCAGATGAATTCTGAAGGTTCAAGAGAATGGGCAAGAATTACAGGTTCAAACATAAATAAAAGAATTGCTATCGTTCTTGATAACGTAGTTTATTCTGCTCCTACCGTACAGAATAAAATTCCAAGCGGTAACTCACAGATCAGCGGCATGCCGAATCTTGAGGAAGCAAAACTTATTGAGATCGTTCTTAAAGCCGGTGCTTTACCAGCTCCTGTAGATGTAATTGAAGAAAGAACAGTAGGACCGTCATTGGGACAGGATTCAGTTTCACGTGGATTAAATTCCGCTGTTCTTGGCTTTCTTGTAGTTTCATTGTTTATGTTCATTTACTACAAAACAGCAGGCGGAATTGCTGATCTCGCGATGTTCCTGACAATCCTTTTTATACTTGGAATTCTGGCCGGATTCAGCGCCACACTTACTTTACCTGGTATTGCAGGTATCATTCTGACTATGGGTATGGCGGTAGACGCTAACGTGCTTATCTATGAGAGAATAAGAGAAGAATTAGGGACAGGTAAGACAATGAAAGCAGCCGTTGACAGCGGATTCGCGAATTCATTCTCAGCTATTTTCGACTCACAGATAACCACCTTCTTTACAGGTGTTATTCTGTATCAGTTCGGAAGCGGTCCTGTTCAGGGATTCGCCCTTACTTTAATGATTGGTATTCTTACCAGTTTATTCGGCGCGTTAGTAATCACCAGGGTTGTCTTCGATATGCTGGTAGCCTATGGTCATAAAATAAGTCTTGGTTAATTATTGTAATATTAGGAGAAATTAAATAGATGCGTATTTTTCAAAAATTAAGTGTTGACTGGCTGGAAAAAAGAAAATTATTCTATCTTATTTCCGGTTCATTATTCCTGCTTGGTGTAATAAGCATAGTGTTCAGAGGTCTTGAGTTTGGTATAGACTTCAAGGGCGGTTCAGAAATTGAGTTAAGATTTGAAAAGCCGATCAATATCGCGCAGATAAGAGAATATGCCGCGGATATGGGATTAGGTAATGTTGAAATTAAAACTTTCGGCGGTGAGGAAGGAGTTCTGATCAGAACAGAACTTCAGGAAGTTCCTCCTTCATTATATCCCAGGATTACCGGCGCGATTGAAAATTCGATTAATAAGATCATCCCCGGACTTCCTTACAGGGTTATTGATTCTACTAACAACTCTGTTACATATCAGTTTGCAAGCTCAGATACAACCCAGTACCTGGCTGATAAATTATTTAATGAGGGTTTCCAGACAAGCCAGATTCAGGAAAATCAGGTCGCTGTGAGCATTGGTATTTCTGACTGGATTAAAGAAAACCTTAAAGAAAGGATGCCTGATAATGATTTCCAGGTCAGAAAAGCAATTACAGTTGGACCAAAAGTGGGCGATGAATTGAAAATGGATGCTGTTATTGCAGTGATCCTTTCACTTCTTGTAATTTTAGTCTACTTAGGTTTCCGTTTCAAATTTGTTTTTGCTGTAGGCGCGGTTGCCGCATTGTTCCACGACGTTTTAATTACATTCGGATTATTCTCCATTTTATATGGACTCATACCGGGATTAAATCTTGAAATAGATGTTACTGTTGTTGCTGCATTCCTCACACTGGTTGGTTATTCAATCAACGATACAGTGGTTGTATTCGACAGAGTAAGAGAGGAAATGAAGATACATAAGACAGTTCCTCTTTATGAGAATCTGAACAGCGCTGTAAATAAAACAATGAGCAGAACCGTATTAACAGGCGGAACAACTTTACTGTCATTGTTAGTACTGATTTTTGTCGGCGGCGAAGTGCTGAGAACATTCGCGTTCACATTGTTCTTCGGTATAATAATCGGAACATATTCATCAATCTTCGTTGCAAGCTCATTCGTGTATGAGTATGCAAGCAGAGTAAAGAAAAAAATCACATTTTAATCAGTTAGTTAAAAAAAGCTGCCACGGCAGCTTTTTTTATTTTAAATCCCCACCTGTCCGCCCGTGGCGGATTCATACAATCATACAACCATACAACCATACACTGTTACACTTGATTCTTTACCGTACTAACCCTGCTCCCTGCTGCCCTGAACTGCTCTATCTTCACCCTGCATCTCAATACTTCCGCTACACTCCATGCCTGTGCTATACATCCCCTGGGCGTAAATGGCTTTTCGGCATCAAATATCTCACTGATTGATCCTATGCAAGCTTCATTCAAATGTTTGTCGAACCCGGCAAGAAATTCATCTGCCTTCTCTGTTTCCTCCGGATAAATTTTAAGCCATGCATCAATAAAAGGACCTATAAGCCAGCCCCAAACCGTTCCCTGATGATATGCGGCATCACGCGCCCGCAGATCTCCAAAGTACTTGGATTTATAATCCGGATTATCAGGAGAAAGTGAGCGCAGCCCTACTGGTGTTTTTAATTTGTCAATCACTACCGATAAAACCTTTTCCCATCTTGATTCATCAAGAACGGGATGCTTAAGTGAAATTGCCAGCAGCTGGTTCGGGCGGCAGGATAAATCATTCCCGCTTTCTCCGTCAATAACATCATAAAGATATTCTCCTGCCGCATACCAGAATTTCTCATTAAATGATTGTCTCACTTTCTGCAGTTGTTCAGAGATTTTAAAAGAAGGAATTTCAATATCTTCCTCTTCCGCCCACTTTTCAACCAGCGAAAGGGCATTGTACCAAAGAGCATTTATTTCAACGGCTTTACCTCTTCTAGGAGTTACGACCCAATCATCTACTTTCGCATCCATCCATGTAAGCTGATAACCTTTTTCTCCCTGAGTTAATAATCCATCTTCCGGGTCAATCCTGATCCCGAACTTTGTACCTTTCATATGAGCTTCAATAATCTGAATCAGCCTGGGAAACATTTGTCTGAGTGTCATTCTGTCATTAGTATAATCAAGATACCTTTCAATCGCATGAAAAAACCATAAGGTTGCGTCAGCTGTATGATACAGACCTTCTTTTTTACCCTCAGGAAACATGTTTGGTATGAGTCCGTCTTTTATATAATATGCGAAGGTCCTTAAGATCCATCCGGCTTCATTAAATCTGCGCGTGCAGAGGGTGAGACCTTCAAGACTTATCATTGTATCTCTGCCCCAGTCGGTGAACCAATGATATCCTGCAATTATGGTTCTTACTTCATCTCCGAAAGCGCGTGCGCGTGCGGCATCTTCAATTCTTCCTGCAGGAGCAATGATAAACTGATCAGCGGCGATCACCAGCTCAGAAGAAAATCTATCATGCTCCGCAGCAGCATTGCTGACCAGTCTTCTTCTTCTGTCTCTCTCCGCTTCTATTACTTCTGCCGGTTTCATGGCAAGCACTGTTTCCCATCCCTCGGTTGATGCAGCAAGCGCAATGGGTTTAGTTGTTGAAAGTTCTGCTCTGAAATACCCCGGGTTCCATAAAGTACCCTTTGATTCATAACCTCTTTCTGCCTCCATACGGTAGAAGACTTCTCTTGTGCTTCCTCCGTCAGAAGTAAAAGCGGGACGCGCTCCGTGAAGGAAAAACTTTAGGGAAGGAAATTCCTGGTTCGAGGTTACTTCGTACCTGTCACCGCAGATCTTTAATTCATAGATGAGTTCTGATTGCCTGTTCACAGGATCTTCGTGATGGCGGAAATGCATGGATGGCCTAAGCTCAATTCTTACAGGATGTTTGCCTGAAAGCATCCTGTATATCAGAAAGACTGTATTTTGCTGGTGCGGCATCAGGATAAGCTTTTCAATAATAAAATCATTGAAATCATACCGCCATACAGGAATGCCCATATCAAGATAAAATTCAGCAAGATATTCTGAAACACTGTATTCCATTATATTATCGGATTGATAATCGGGGGAAAAACTCAGCATCGATCCATCGTAGTCCTGCACTTTTTCAGTAAGATAGTTGAACATAACAACACGGCCATGCGGACTCGGAAGTGCCGGAGTAAGTATACTGTGATATCTTCTTGTCGGAACTCCGATGATATTTCCGGAAGCATATCCGCCAAGTCCGTTTGTAACCAGCCACTCAAGATGAGAAAGGTCTGATAATCTCAGGCTTTCAATGTCAATATGCCTGGTTAAATTATCCATGATGTGATCTCCTTTACTTTTTCCGGTGTTAGTACAACAGCTGCATGACCGGGAATTCGCCAGTTTTCTTCAGTGTCAAGAGGAGCAGTACCTAATCCGCCGTACTCCGGACTCTCAGACGACCAGAGTATTCCCCAGGTTTTACCGACAGGAGGTGCGAGCAATGGTTCCGGTGCAGGATTATAATGCAGGTCAACCCCAAGATTTACTATCAATAATTTATCTTCTTCTTCATCATCAAAAAACCTTATTACAAAAGCTTCATCGCTTAGCACAGCGCCGTCAGCATCATGATTTCTTTGTCTTCTGAACGCGTTAGTCCCTTTTCTTATCTTGATAAGATCTTTATGCATCTGATAAACCCATTCGTTATTCTTACGGTCCTCAAAATTTAATTTCGATTTCAGGAATGTTTCATCATCAGAGGGAACCGGGAACCAGGGTCTTATTTCAGGACTTGCAAGACTTCTGAACTGAGATAAAAATCTTATGCGTCCCCTGTGTACCAGATCAGCTAATTCAGCATTATGATCTGCAAAATAATAGAAAGGTGAAGACGCTGCGAACTCCTGCCCCTGAAACAGCATTGGTGTTCCGGGTGCCAGAAGAAGCAGTGCAGTTATGGCTTTATATCGGCCCCAGCTGGTAAGCATGTGGACTCTGAAACCCCTTCCTGAGTTCGCGATCTGATCATGGTTCTGAATATAGTTTATAAACCTTGCAGGATTTATATTCCGGGTTGAAGTACCCCTGCGCTTCTTCTGCCATTTATACCATTGCCCCTGATACAAATATCCGTGTTTTATTAATGAAACAAATTCCTGCGGTTTACCCAGATAGTCAGTGTAATAAGCTTCATTCCTGCCGGTCATTGCCACCATGGCGCTGTGGTGAAAGTCATCGTTCCAGACTGCGGAAAAATTATAGCCGCCTTCTTCAAAACTCTTCAGCAGTATTGTATTCTGGGGTTCATTTTCACCGACATTAAAAACTTTGATCTTTCTCTTATTATCCAGAACCCTGCCGATAAGATCGGAAAGTATGTGTGGTGAAGATTTATCATGAATATCCTGGGTGGCGTCTACTCTTAAACCATCAACATGAAATTCATCCAGCCAGTATAAAGCATTCAGCATAAAGTATTCTCTTACATGCTGAGATTTTTCGCCATCGTAATTAATGGCCGCACCCCAGTCGGTATGTTTTTCTTTGCTGAAATAATATTCCGAAAAGAATGAGAGATAATTTCCGTCAGGACCAAGATGATTATATACAACATCGAGAATTACTCCTAAACCGATTTCGTGTGCTTTATTAACAAAGCTTCTGAAATCATCCGTTGAACCATAAAGCCGTGTTGGAGCATAGAGATTCACTCCATCATACCCCCATCCAAAACGTCCTGGGAAATCGGCAACTGGCATAATTTCAAGTATTGTAATTCCAAGATCTGCCAGTTCCTGCAATTCCAGTTCAGCGGATTTCCATGTTCCTTCTTTTGTAAAAGTGCCAACGTGTATTTCATAAATAATCTGTCCCTTTAGCTCGATTCCCTTCCAGTTATTATCTGTCCATAAAAATTTATCCGGATCCACGAGCTCAGAAGGTCCATGTGGACCTTCGGGCTGAAATCTTGATGCAGGATCAGGGAGAAGCAGATCATTATCGTCAATTTTGAACCGGTAGAGTATTCCAGCCCGACCTTCCGGCAGAAATACTGAAAAATAATCCAGAGTTTCTTTACGAAGTTCTATGCTGTGCTCTTCCCCGTCACAGTTATAGATCAATTCCATCTTTTTATGATCAGGAGCCCAGACCCTGAAATGTGCCCCGCCTCCTTTTACAAGTTCAGCTCCTACAGGGAAGCGTCTTTGAATTTCTACGCCGGAAATATCACTTTCTTCTTTACTCATAGTAATCCTGTATAAATATATGATTAGGGTTCCTCATAACGGCTTATTCGTTTTGCATATAGTAATCCTGACTGGATAATTCCCTTTTATATTTACGGGACTACTTCTACAAGAATATCCGTAGGATAGTTATTAAATAATAAAGATTTTTTCAGTTAATTTGTAAATACAAAAAGAAATCATATCAATCGTTTACTTTTTTTCGATGGAAGTACAAATGACTTTCAAATTAAATTCTATTTAGTAATCTTGATAGAATGGAAACACATGCAGCACGCAAGACTTTAATATGATAGCAGATGATTTTGGAGTTACTTTTCTCGGCAGGCACTGGCTTGACCTTATATCATTACTAAATCCTGATGAAGAAATTATTAATAACGGCAAAACTATTGCTGAAAGAGAAGCCGTTGCGGATATGATTTTTGAGACAGGAGGAATCAGGGCAGGAATAGATGAATCAGGTGAACACCATACTGCTTCAATTGGTTTTACTGCCTTTACTCCTAACCTGAAAACAAAACTGGCGGATTTCATCAGACGTAACAGGAATACCCTACCCGATATTTTTTTCAGCATTTTATCAGAAGAACATTACAGGGAACTGCAGCAAAATAAGATTGTCTTAATTCCTTCGAATAGAAAAAATATTACTGTAAATTGTTCCTGCGGTAATCCTGATGTGTGCGAACATATAATTACGCTTATTTACTCATCTGCCGCTGAAATAGAAAAGAACCCTTCACTTTTATTTAAGCTGAGGGGTTTCGATCTGAAAAGCGTTTTTCAGGATAAGAATTCTGATTCCGGGATAATAAAATTCAGCACACTTAAATCGAGATTCACACCATACAAAAATGTTCCTGTGAGTGTTGAAGCAGCAAAAGACGGAGAAGGGTTTCACATTGAGGCGGTTAATATTCTTTCTATCTTTAAATTGCTGCCTGAAAAACCATTATTCTACCCACGAGAAGATTTCAGAACATTGCTGCTCGAAAAATATAAAGCCTATGCCGGATATGCAGCTGATTATCCGGAGACTGAGAACAAAACGAATATAAATCTGAATGGTTATGATTTTTTTCTTGCTTATTATGACAGCAGCGAAATGGAGCAGCATAACAATACATCTGAATATGCATCGGCATTCCTCATCAATCGTATGATTCCCAATCTGAAGAATTTTAAGGATGAAGAAGTTACTGTACCCTTAATGTCAGAACAAAGCCTTGAACCTGCTGTTGTGACAATGAGACGTGTAACTAAAAATGAAATTCTTAAATTCTTTTTATCAATCCCGCTCAACCTGTCATCGCAAAGTAATTCCCCTTCGTCCAGATTTCTGAATGCCGCGTCTACTGTTGCCTTAGTACTCATTAAAAACTATGCTTATGTACCTGAAGTAAGATTTGTTAATAACGAAGAATTCATCGTTAACTATTGTCCCCTTGCAGCAAACAGCAGTATCAGGGATACATTGGAAATCTTGAGATCTCTGGCGCCTCCGAATCTGGTTATAAGAAAAAAAGACTCAGCAGTTCTTAAGAATGACATACATATTCATATACTTCAGTTGTTTATAAATTATATTATACACTCTTATGAATCCCGGTATGGCAGAAAACATTATTTCTCCGGTCAGAAAATGTACAGTACATTCTTTAAAGGAGAAGTGTTCCGCCCTGACAAATATGATGAATATCAGAACGGATTACAGGCTGCCCTCTGGCTTGAAAAATTATCCTATCTTAATATGAGTACAAAACCGGTGCTTACTTTCAGGGATAAATCCGAAGATGAATATGAGATCAGCCTGGCCGTGAAAAATGAAGAAGATAACAGCATAATGAGGTTCAGTAACTTACTGCAGAAGTCGGAACATAATAATAATCTCGAGGCGCTCAGATCAAGAATTATACGTCAGCTTAATCATGCGTCAGAACATTTCCCTCTTCTATCGGGTATGATAGATAACAGCGGAGCTGTTCCGGTAAACCTTTCAGCAAAGGAGATGTATGGTTTTATAAAAAAAACAGAACCCCTGCTCAGCTTACTCGGTATTTTATGTGATATACCTTCTGAGATGAAGATGAGAAAAGCGCCGCACGCTGTTTTAGCTGCCAGATTAAAAAAATTTTCAGGATTGAATACTAATACAGATATAAAAAGCCTTATAGAATTCGAATGGCAGATAAATGTAGGAGATAAACTTATCCCGGTTGATGAGTACTTCAGGCTTGCTGCCCAGGAAGAAGGTTTAATTAACATTGATGGAAATTATTTCGTTAATGATCCTTCAAATAATGAGCATATTATGAATCAGGTAAAGAATAAACCGCCTTCCGCTGACACGCAGAGTATTCTGAGAGTTTTACTTTCTGGTGAGTTCAATGGAAGTAAAATTTCGAGTGAGACTGATGTAAATGATCTTCTGCAATCATTATTTAGCATTAAAGAAACAGAACTACCTGAAAATCTCAGAACAGAGCTTAGAGATTACCAGGTGCGCGGATATTCATGGCTGTATTCAAAACTAAAGAAAGGCCTGGGCTTATGTCTTGCGGATGATATGGGGTTGGGAAAAACTGTTCAGGTTATAGCAGTACTTCTGAAATTCAAATCTGAGAAATTTAATAAACTGCCTGTTCTGATTATTTGTCCCACAAGCCTGGTGGCGAACTGGAATAAGGAGTTAGAAAAATTTGCTCCTTCATTAAAGGTATTTATATATCATGGATCAAGAAGAAGATTTGAATTCAGCAGGAAGGATATTATACTTACAACTTATGGCATAATCAGAAATGAAAATGAGAAGTTCAAAAAATACAACTGGGATTTTGTTATTCTGGATGAAGCACAGAACATCAAGAACTGGGAGTCTGAACAGTCGAAATCAGTAAAGATGCTCGATTCAACTCTTCATCTTGCAATGTCAGGAACACCTGTTGAAAACCGGCTTACGGAACTTTGGAGTATTTTTGACTTTATAAACAAGGACTTTCTGGGCACATATCATCACTTCAGAAGTAATTATGCCATTCCTATAGAAAAGTACGGTGATACTGATAAATTGTTAAAACTAAGACAGATTACATCACCCTTCGTTCTGAGAAGACTTAAAAATGATCCGGATGTAATTGATGATCTTCCTGACAAGATTGAACTCGACGAGTATTGCTATTTAACAAATGAACAGATGAAATTATATAAGAACACTATCACAGATATCTTTAACCAGATCTCTCACAGCAATAAAAACCAAAGGTCTGGTTACATTCTGAACCTTATTACTTATCTCAAACAGATATGTAACCATCCTTCACTGTTTACCAAAGAAAGAAATATTGATTTCCGGCTTTCAGGAAAAACTGAAAAAATGCTGGACCTGGTTACCGGTTTTCTTGACCGGAATGAGAAAAGTTTAATATTTACACAGTATAAAGAAATGGGAGACATTCTCTGCAAGATTCTGAAATATGAACATAATATTAACCCATTATTTTTTCATGGTTCATTGTCTGTTAAAAAAAGAAATGATCTTGTTGAACAATTTCAAAATACAACTGATAATAAACTTATGATTGTCTCCATTAAGGCAGGCGGAACAGGTTTGAACCTTACAGCTGCTGAACGAGTTATTCATTTTGATCTCTGGTGGAATCCCGCCGTTGAGAACCAGGCAACCGACAGAACATACCGCATTGGACAGGATAAAAATGTTACTGTTCACAGACTCATATCTGTAAACACTTTTGAAGAAAAAATTGACAAAATGCTGAAACAAAAGAAAGAGCTTGCGGATCTTGCTGTAATTTCGGGTGAACCGGCTCTCAGCGAATTATCAAACAAAGAATTGAAGCAGCTTTTTAAACTTGATCATTAAGCTGTCCTGATACCTATTTCCATTCACCTTTAAAGAGCGGTTCAACCGGTCTGCTGTTCTGATCTATTTTCAGATCCCTGAACAAATCAATTGATCCTTCCTGTGATAGATTCATCTCATCCGGATTAATTTCGTCGGTTTCTGAAATAAGAATAAATTCAGCCTTCTCATGATTCAGGAATTCGGGAGGATCAGCTTCGGAAAATCTTCTGTTGCGAAAACGCTCCATCAGCTCTTCAGGATACCCTGCTTTTTGATCATCCGGCAAACCTGTTCCCGGAGGCGATCCGTAAGCAGGATTTTTAATTGTAATAATATAGCTAGCTTCATCGGCTATGTTCAGATCTTTCTGTACATCGCCTGTTTGTTCGGGAGTTTGCAGCCGGTATATGAAATGAGTGTTGTTATTATACAGTACTAATCCATATAATCCCTGTCCTGCAGGACGCGAGACAGGTAAATGCCTTTCAGCCATAGAACGGGTGTTATAAACCTTTTCTGAAAGCTCGCTGCGCAGCGGCTCCGGAGTATTTCTGACCATATCAATATAACCCCAAAAGCGCTGTTCACCTTTTTCATCCGGGTCCGGTAGTTTTTTCTTTCCAACGGTCGCCAGCCTGTATATATCAGCATTTTCAGGTTTAAGTATAAAATAAAATCTCTGAACATCTTCATTGCTGTCTACGGTTTCATGATTTACCCGCGGCCTGTAGAAAAAATATATGCTGCCCTTCTCAAGTAATTTGTAGTTATCCATCTTTGGTACTTCTCTTTTTAAATATTATACAAATTTGTATACTGCAAATGCAATGAAGATAGCTTTTACATTGCGCATATATTGAAATTAGTTAATTATAATAGATAATAGATAAAGGATAAGGGATTTATGAAGGCTTTAGTTTATCATGGAACCAATGATGTAAGAATTGATGAGATGCCGGAACCCAGGATAGAAAAATCTGATGATATTATTGTGAAGATCACTTCAACAGCCATCTGCGGATCTGATCTGCATCTTGTTGATGGCTATGTTCCAACAGTTGAAAAAGGTGATATACTCGGACATGAGTTTATGGGAGAAGTTGTTGAAAAAGGAAGTGCTGTTACCAAATTAAATATCGGAGACCGCGTGGTGATTCCGTTTCCCATTTCATGCGGGGAATGTTTCTTTTGCAGACAAACTTTATTCTCCCTGTGCGATAACAGCAATCCCAATAAAGATATGGCTGAAAAAATGATGGGCCAATCGCCTGCCGGTATATTCGGTTATTCACATTTGTTCGGAGGATTTGCCGGCGGACAGGCAGAGTATGCCCGCGTACCATATGCTAATGTTGGTCCCTTAAAAATTGAGAATGGATTTAAAGATGAACAGGTTCTGTTTTTAAGTGACATTCTTCCAACAGGTTATATGGCTGCCGAAGCCTGCGAAATACAACCCGGACAAACAATTGCTGTCTGGGGATGCGGTCCTGTAGGTTTATTCAGTATTTTGAGCGCCTATTTGCTGGGAGCCGGAAGGGTGATTGCCATAGATCGTTTTCCATACCGGCTTGAAATGGCACATAAATCCTGCAATGCGGAAATAATAAATTATGCGGAAGTGGATAGTGTTGTGGAAACATTAAAAGATATGACGAATGGACGCGGACCTGATGCCTGCATAGATGCAGTGGGACTCGAAGCTCATGGAACAGGTCTGGCAGGGACTTATGATAAAATTAAACAGACCATACGCGCTGAGACAGACAGACCGACTGCTCTTCGTGAAGTAATACAATGCTGCAGAAAAGGAGGCACTATTTCTATCCCGGGAGTATACGGGGGTTTGGTTGACAAGTTCCCCATTGGTGTGGCATTTAATAAAGGGCTCACCATAAAAGCTGGACAAACCCATGTTCACAGATATATGAAACCGCTTCTGCAGATGATAGCTGATAATAAAATTGATCCCACTTTCTTAATCACACACCGCTTGCCTCTATCGGAAGCACCTTCAGGTTATGAAATGTTTAAGCATAAGCAGGATGATTGTGTTAAAGTTGTAATGTTTACATGAGACACTGCGGCCAGACACAGATTTCCACAAAAAATTCATAAAGATGTCTTCCGCAGTCAATGCAGCTTAACACCTTTCCGGAGGTCAATCTGTAATGAATTCTTCTTCATGAGATAAAGCCCCAAAGAAATTAAAACAGCACCTGAAAAAAGGAATGCGATATTATAGAGAGTCGGGTCAGCAGCTTCCCTTACATTATGAAGCCCGAGCAGCTGATGGTTTATAAATCCTTCAACAAGATTAAACAAACCCCACCCGAGAAGAAAGGCTCCTGAGAAAAAGCCTGATATATTTTTTTTCCATTCCTTTGCTGTCGAAGTCAGGATTGTCAGCAGTATTCCTGTTAATGTTAACACCCATGTAAACAGATGAAAATATCCATCCCACATCATATTATACTTCATTGCGGTCATTGTTACCGGCGGGACTTTATTGGACAGCATGTTATGCCATTGTATAATTTGATGGAATACTATGCCGTCCATAAAACCTCCCATGCCGATACCGATTAATACTGAACCATTCCGGAATTTACTCATGAGATTTAATTAATGAGATCTTGCGGCATTCAGTACAGGGTTTCTTTCGGTTAAAGTAACTATACCGATTTCCATTATACCCAGCAGAAGATGAGGTAAATATACATAGTCACTGAATCCAAAAAGCCACGGTGAAACTGCAAGGAATAAACCATGGACCAGGTCTATTATAAGATGCGTATTAAATGGAATTCGTTTAACAACCCCTAGTTCATAATCAGTAAACATCGCCAGCATTATAGCAGCAGCGCCAAGTATAACAGGAACCCATGTTTCAGCTCCTCCTCTTGCAAAATCAAGCAGCCAGGGAGCCGCTATCAGCAAAATACCAACTATATAGTCCAGATATCCATGCACTCTTCTTGATATAACATTCATAACTTAACCTTTCTTAATAAAATCATTCTCTTTCTTATTCTTAAAACATTAACTCCTGCCAGACAAGGGATTAATACTTCTCTACAACATCTCACATGCCCCGCAGATATTTCATAGCTAAAAAAATATGGGTATACATAGCGCAGCGTTTCCAGCAATCACCCGGTTTCATTCTTATTTGATTTTTAATATTGGAATTTATGCCCTAACGCCATTTGTTATTTGGAATTTACTACCAGCCATCACCCAGTTTCATTTTTATTTGAATTTTGATATTGGAATTTGTGCTGTAAGGCATTCGACGTGGCGAATTTGATCTGGAATCTGTTATTTGGAATTTACTTCCAACCATCACCTGGTTTCATTCTTATTTGAATTTTGATATTGGAATTTATTTGTGATTTGGAATTTGTTACTTTGGAATTTTAATTCCGCATCTCTTCCCAGCTGTTTCACTTTGTGGTCTGAACTAATGACAGCCTGATAAGAAAAATGCTTACGAAAATTTCAGCTTTTTGCTTATGAGAGATTCCATTTGACAATGCTAAATTATATTAAAGCCAGGAGGTTTATGAAAAGGCAAAAGATGAAAAAAAAGCTGCTGAAGTCATTCGAATATAAAGGTATAACCGTTAATCCCTATTTTTATATAAATAATAATGACATTGAAAATTATGAACAAAAAATAAAAGAACTGGTTGTTAATAGTTTTTTTATTATCAGATAATTACTTCAAAAGAATTAATTTCTTCGATAATCTTTTTCCATTTACATCCAGTGTGCATATATAAACTCCTGAGGAGAAATTCGTGGCATTGAAGTTATATTCATGCTCTCCGCTCCTCATCTCTCCATTATAAATAGATGCTATCCGATCTTCGGTGATGTTAAATACATTTAATGAAATTTAATTTTTGTTACAGGATTAAATGGGTTCGGATAAACGATCAGATCCGACAGATGCTTCCCAGATGTAAAATTGAATATGGGGTACACTTAGCCCAGCGCTTTAGAGCTGTGAAAAAATACACACCTCCACCCCGCGGGCTTTAGCCCGCAAACATAACCGAGGAGCTAAATCCCTAAAGATTTGTGTGAGATCTCATTCCCAGGGCAAAAGTCCGGGGTTAATTGGGAGCTTTCTTTGGATTACGCAGTTCTTCAATAAACTTTTTTCTCTCCAGAGCATTTATTATATGATGTGCTATTGTGGTAAGTATCTCCATATCTTTCCTGCCATACCTTATATTCTCATCATAATTATATATAGCGATTCCTCCCAGCAGTTCTTCATTATTACGGAGCGGAATGCCCACAAAATCAACAAAGTCTTCTTCCCAATCATAAAGCGTGATTCCGCTCATCATCTGATAACGATTTTCTTTGTTGATCAAAACAGGATTGTTACTGCTGAAGATCTTTTCCACTAAACCATTTCCGGCTTGTTCTGAAGGAGGTTTGGCTGTTTTGATGTTTTCAAAATATGGGAAACTGATTTCTTTTGTTATTTCATTAAAATTTATGAAGCAGAAATTACGTGCGTCCATTAACACAATGAGGATACTGTGAAGTGATCTATAGAATTTGTCAAGATCGTCTATAACTGATGTGAGAATTGCGATTTCATACAAAGCGTTCTGTAATGTTTCTGATTGTTTTCTTTGAGTGATATCAGTTATCGTTCCCGAAATTCCTGTTATTCCTGATCCATTTACAACAGAGTTCATATAAATCTCCGTCCACTTATAACTGCCGCTTAAAGTAATCATCCGTGTCTGATAACGAACATACTCCTTCTCTTTTCCGATGATTGTTTTAAATTGCTCGAGATTTTTCTGCCGGTCCTCAGGATAAATAAATATTAGGAAGTTTACACTTAATGATTCTCTGAGACCGAAGCCTGTAATATCAGTCCAGGCTTTATTCAGAAAATCAATTTCACCTTCAATGTTTAATTTGAATATGACCTCTTTGATATTGTTTACTACCAGTCTGTAATTATTCTCACTTTCTATCAGCGCTTTCTGCATGAACATTCTCTTTACAGCATTTACAAGGATTTCACCTGCTGTACGGAGAAGACATATTCGTTCATTATCATATGGTTCATTTATTTGTGATGACTCAAACCGGAAATAAGCTGTCAGAACCTTATTAAATACGAGCGGGATCATGAGAAGATTTGGTTTTTTTCCGGAGATAATTAAATCATCTTTATAATGTTCCGGATTCTCTAAAGAATCAGAGAGAAAAATAGTTTCAAGTTTCATCAGCCGGTTAAGAATCTGTGAGGATTCCGGAAGAGGTCTGCACTCCGGTTTTCCTGCTTTTCCTGCATTGAGATCCCATGAGAAAATATTTTCTATCCTGTCATAGTCAGCAGAAAATAAACCTAGAGACAGGGAATCATAACCTGAAATCTCACATAGAAGCCTTAAGGAATGATTTATTTTTTCTTCCAGTTCAACGGGTTCAAAATTCATAAGTTCAGTGGAGATATCCATTATGATTCTTTCGAACATAAGCCGGTAGCGGAGTTCAGAAAAGTTTTTTCTATTTATATCTATATCAGTAATTGTTCCTGTTGTGCCGCACAAAATGTTCTCTGATGAGTATACCGGCTGCAACTGAATTTCTGTCCAGATTGAGTCCCGGTGTTTTGTTTTAACTCTTGCTTCATATGTCAGTTTTCCGGATTGATGTACAATCTGATCATTAAACTCCCGGCGGAATCCTTCCCTGTCATTATCATCAATAAAATCGAATATAATTTTACCTATACTATTTTCGAACCCTGTAACTTTAATCCAGACAGAATTGAGGAATGTAAAATGCGCATCCTTATCGGTCTGAAAAATAATTTCACTTATATTATTTATAATGTACTCATACCTCTGCCGGAGTTCCCGGACTTTGCCAAAGTCCTGGTCTTCTTCAGGTACAAACGGAAGCGTCTTTATTGGCTCCGCCTGGTTATCTTGATTCAAATTCTTCTTCAGGGACTTGGTCATTACCATTAAAGATTATAAGAGTAATTAATAATCGTACATAATTGATCATAAGTTAATCCGATTTTACTGTACAAATAATAATTTAAATCTTAAATTTCTTAGAATGAACCGGAAGACTGAAGAATATGGTATTTAAAAAAATAGGTCTCGCTATAACATTTTCTCCTACAGGGAGAGCTCTTCTTAAAGAAGTAAAACGGCTCAGTGATCTTTTTCAGGCAGAAGTTGTTCTCATTCACATTGGTGAAAAGAATAATGAAAACGAAAGCCGCCTGCATTCTCTAATTGAATCAGCAGGATTCAATAAGATTACTACGAAAGTAGAATGGGAAACCGGAGATATAGTTCAAACTATTTTAACAAAGGTAAAAGAGAATAGTATTGATCTTTTGATTGCCGGAGCACTCGAAAAAGAAAATTTCATTACGTACTACATCGGATCAGTTGCCAGGAGATTAATGCGCGAAGCACCATGCTCTACATTGATATTGACTGCACCCTCTGAACAACCCAGGAGTTATCAGAAGTTCTGTGTTTCAGTTGAATATTCCGGAGAAGGTGAAGCAACACTAAAGTTAGCTCACAAACTGGCTACTTTAGAACAAGCCCGTGAGTTTATCATGATCCGGGAATTTCAGGTGCCTGGTTTGTCGATGACCATTCATGAAACAGGGTCAATAAGGGATATAGAAAATACCAGAAAAAAGTGGGAACGTGAAGAAAAGGAAAAAATGGAGATACTTATCAGAGAATTGAACTTAACGGGTATTGCTCTCAGGACAGTATGTTTATATGGCAAGGAGGGATATGAGGCAAACAAATATGTGGAAAATATAAATGCCGATATATATTGCTTACCCTCACCAAAGAAAAAACTTAATTTTCTTGATCGTCTTTTTCAACATGATCTTGAATTTACTCTCAAACAAATTCCTTGTCCTGTATTAATTGTACGTAATAATAAATAATACTTATGAATCCATCCGAGATCGTAATATTTCTGGTTAGTATAAGTATAATGCTTTTTGGAGCCAGAAGTTTAGGGGAACTTGTAAGAAAAGTAAATCAGCCAATCATTGTCGGTGAAATACTGGCAGGCATTCTCCTTGGTCCTACTTTATTTGGAACCATAGCACCTGAAACATATAATAGTATATTCAGCAGCTCAAAAAACATTTCTATTGCTTTATCGGGAATTACTAATTTAGCTGTCATAATGCTGCTCTTAGTATCAGGATTGGAAGTTGATCTTTCACTGATAGTTAAACAAGGCAAACAAGCCGCTTTAACGAGTATAATGGGTATCGTTCTGCCATTCGCAATCGGCTTTGGAGCCTCATATCTTTTCCCTTATCAAATGGGCATTAATAATGAAAGCATGAAACTTGTATTTGCTCTTTTTATAGGCACAGCATTATCTATTTCAGCCCTTCCGGTTATTGTTAAAACACTAATTGATCTTAATATTTTTAAGACACAGATAGGTTTTACAATACTCGCCTCGGCTATGGTTGATGACCTTGCCGGGTGGATAATATTCTCAATAATTCTGAGTATGCTGGGAACATCGGTACATCATTTAAGTTTTGAAATGACTATCGCGCTAACTCTCGGTTTTATAGCCTTTACCTTAATTGTTGTGCGGAAGCTTATTAATTATATTCTCCCGATTATCCAGGAAAAACTAACCTTTCCCGGGGGTGTTTTGAATTTAATCCTTATACTGGGATTCTTAAGTGCTGCCTTCACAGAATATATTGGCATCCATGCCATATTCGGTGCTTTCATTATGGGAATTGCTATTGGTGATTCTGCAGCCCTTTCAGAGAATACAAGAGAGATAATACATCAGTTTGTAACTAACATCTTTGCGCCTCTGTTTCTGGTTTCAATTGGCTTGAGAGTTAATTTTATTCAGAATTTTGATTTAGTATTAGTCTTGATTTTTATTATCCTGGCCTTTGCCGGAAAACTAATCGGGTGTGGTTTTGGGGCGTATTGGGGCGGGGCAAACAGGAGGGAAGCAATTGTTATCGGCTTTGGTATGAATTCCAAAGGAGCTATGGAAATAATATTAGGACTTCTTGCTCTTGAGTATGGTTTAATTCAGGAAAAAGTTTTTGTCGCTCTGGTAATTATGGCTTTAGTTACATCGATATCCAGCGCCCCTCTGATGAATATGTTTTTAAGCGATAAGAGTAAATACAGTTTTAGTCGTTTACTTAATCCTAAATATATTTTTATCTCTGATTCAGCTGATAAATTTGCAGTAATCACGGAACTGGTAAATAGAATAGAAAAGGACACAGGTATAGATAAAGATCAGATCATTTCAGAAGTTTGGGAGCGGGAAAAAGATTTCCCTACGGGAATAGCCAATTCTCTTGCTATCCCCCATGCGCGGATCGATATAAAAAAACCTGTTATAGCTGTTGCATATCATACATCAGGAATTGATTTCGGTGCGCTGGACGGAATTCCATCCAGGGTTATAGTCCTTCTTTTAACCCCTAAAACCAATAATGAATTACAGCTCAAGCTTCTTGCAGAAATTGCTGCTACATTCAGAGACAAGGAAAGATCTGAGGAAATTCTTACTTTTACTAAAAAGGAAGAATTTGCATCCAGGCTATTAAAGCTCGCCACTTTGTCGAATGCCTAGAATTGTTCTTGTTATAAATATGAGGAGAAACATATGCTTCAGATGTTTTTTATATTTATTCTATTCACACTCTCTGCTTCAGCATTGAACGGATTTGAAAAGGATACCATCAAAACAGATTCAGGAGACCTGGTAATAACCTTCATTGGACATGGTACACTCATGTTCAATTATAATAATTTAATTATACATGCTGATCCTTACAGCAAACTCGCAGATTACACCCAATTACCTGATGCTGATATAATTTTGATCACTCATCATCACGGCGATCATCTGGATACCAGCGCCATTTTAAATATTATAAAAAAGAATACAAAGATTAGGCTTACAGAGACAGCAATGAGTATGATTAAAGTCAGTCCGGTATATAAAGATAACTACAGGATAATGAATAATGGTGATAATGAAGAGACAGATGGAATTGAGATTGAAGCTGTGCCGGCATACAATGTAATTCATAAGCGTGATAGCGGAGATCCCTATCACCCTAAAGGGCAATGTAATGGCTACATTGTATCTTTTGGTGATAAGCGTGTATACATTGCAGGGGACACCGAAAACATTCCCGAAATGAAGAAATTTAGCGATATTGATATTGCATTTCTTCCGATGAATCTTCCTTACACCATGACACCGCAAATGGCTTCACAAGCCGCCAAAGATATCAATCCCAAAATATTCTATCCATACCATTTTGGAGAAGCTTCACTTCCAGAACTTCTTGAACTTATGAAAGATACTCCCGGCATAGAAGTAAGAATAAGAAAAATGAAGTAACCCAATCGCAGCATAGGCTTCAGCCTGTTGCCCCTTAAACTTTTTTCTTTTCTGTGAATTCTATGCAATCCGCGTCCTGAGATTTTTAATTTGTGTAATTTGTGAAAAATCGTGTCTTGTTTTCTTTTCTGTGAAATCTGTGTAATCCGCGTCCTGAAATTTTTAATTTGTGAAATTTGTGAAAATTTGTGTCTTGTTTTCTTTTCTGTGAAATCTGTGTAATCTGCGTCCTGAGATTTTTAATTTGTGAAATTTGTGAAAATTTGTGTCTTGTTTTCTTTTCTGTGAAATCTGTGTAATCTGCGTCTTTTTTTTGTTTGTTATCAATTCCTCCTTTTATATTTTAGCATACAAACTTTCTTCACAATGGAATTACAATGCAAAATAATATCGGATTTGACAACGACAAATATTTAAAAGAACAAACTGAAGAGATCCTTAAAAGAGTTAACCGGTTCAACAACAAACTTTACCTTGAATTTGGCGGTAAACTCCTCTTTGATTACCACGCGGCGCGCGTACTGCCCGGTTTTGACCCTAATGTAAAGATGCGGCTGCTCCAGAAATTAAAAGATAATATTGATGTTATACTCTGCATATACGCGGGTGACATCGAACGTAAAAAAGTACGTGCTGATTTCGGAATTACATATGACGCGGATGCATTAAAAACAATTGACGATTTTCTTGAATGGGATATACAGATCAAAGCGGTGGTGATTACCCGGTATAACAATCAGCCCGCTGCTACAGCATTTAAGAATAAACTTGAACGAAGAGGAATTAATGTCTATACACACAGATCAACGAAAGGATATCCCACAGATGTTGATCTAATTGTGAGTGATCAGGGATACGGCGCGAATGATTACATTGACACATCCCGGCCGATTGTGGTTGTTACGGGACCCGGACCAGGCAGCGGTAAACTTGCTACATGTCTGGGACAACTTTATCACGAATACAAAAGGGGCATCAAAGCAGGCTACGCGAAGTTTGAAACTTTTCCTATCTGGAACCTGCCGCTTGCTCATAAGGTAAATGTTGCCTATGAAGCCGCTACTGTTGATCTGAAAGATGTAAACATGATAGACCATCATCATCTTGAAGCATATGATCAGAAGACAATCAATTACAACAGGGATATTGAAGCTTTTCCCCTTCTGAAAAGAATAATTGAAAAGATTACCGGTGAGGAATCATTTTATAAATCTCCAACCGATATGGGAGTAAACCGTGCAGGTTACGGAATTGTAAATGATATGGTGGTTCAGCAGGCGGCACACCAGGAAATTATCAGACGTTATCTCAGATGTGCAACCGAATATGCCCTCGGTTTTACAGATGCCGAGACTGTACAAAGAGCTGAAATGATCATGGAAAAAATTGGAGCTAAGGTTTCTGACAGGTCCATTGTTCAGAGTGCGAGGGATGCTGCGCTGATTGGGGAACAGACCAATAAAGGTAATGAGGGTATTTTTGTCGGAGCGGCTATTGAGCTGAAAGACGGAACAATCATTTCAGGTAAGAATTCCCCTGTAATGCATGCTGCTGCAAGTCTGATCCTGAATGCATCAAAACATATGGCGGGGCTGCCTGATAATCTCCATTTACTGCCTGCCAACATAATGAAATCTCTGAATTATTTAAAGAAGGAAGTCCTTAAAGGAAGGGTTGTAAGTCTTGATCTTGAAGAAGTTCTTATCGCGCTAAGTATCAGCGCTACATCAAATCCCGCTGCACAGATGGTTTTGGGTAAGCTAAAAGAACTTGAAGGATGCGAAGTTCACATTACTCACATACCCACCCCTGGTGATGAAGCCGGGTTAAGGAAGCTCGGGGTTCATCTGACCTGTGATCCGAATTTTCCATCGAAGAGTTTGTTTATAAGTTAAATCTGTCTCAGGCCGCTGCTCGTTGCAGACGCCGCATTGCGGCGTCCGCAACAGTACATCTCTTGTGTTTGTGCATTCGCGGCAAAAGACACGATCTTTCCTTTATTTCAGCAGCAGCATCTTCCGCGTGTATTGCTTTTCTTTGTATCTCAGATGATAAATATAAACACCTGAAGCCAGGCCCGATGCATCCCATTCAAAATCATATCTCCCCGCTCCCAGTTCCTGATCAATAATTATTGCAATTTGCTCACCAAGTATATTGAAAATTACCAATTCCACTTTACCTTTGTCCGGAAGGGCAAAAGAGATCGTGGTTGAAGGGTTGAATGGATTAGGATAGTTCTGCTTCAATTCAAATTCTGATGGGATTTCAACCTGATCATTTTCCATTCCGGTTATAATCTCCATTACCTCAACAGGATCAGTTTCCATATTTCCAACATGATCCTGCGATAGTACATAAAACTTATATAATACATTTGGCTCAACCGGTATTCTTGCGCTGGTACTATCGGAGACTGCAGCAAGTGTAAAAGGACCATCACTGCTCGCCATAAAGATGTTAGAGTTTTTAATTCCGGATCCGCTTCCATCTACCGGATTCCATTGTAACTCAACTTCATTTTTACCCGGAACCTTTATGAGCGCGGAGGGAGTTGATACAGGTTTATCAAAATCCAGAGTATTCAAATATGTATTTGTGGCCAGCCAGGGATTAAGATCAAATTTAATCACAGCTCTGTTGCTGATCATAGTGCCCGTTGGAAGATTTTCTTTAAGCTTCACAGTAAATTTAACCCATCCTTCCCCTTCAGGGGGAACAAGGTTAGGTGGAAGTTCAATATTCACAAATTCCCATTTAAGTATGTTCCCGGTTTGAGTTGTTACTCCCATTGAATGACTCATCGTTCCAAACTGAACACTGTTTACATCATAGACATTTGGATCAAGTGTATCCACAACAACTATCTTCCATGCCGCCGCCTGGGCTTCTTTCTTGTTTTCAAAAAATATAGTATAACTCATTGGAGCCGCTGAAGCCATAAATCCTTCCGCGCCATAACCGGCAGGTCCTTCTTTGGCATTTGGATCCCACGAAGTAACTTTTTGAAGTTCCTTTCCCTGCTTATCAAAATTACCATTAACATAATCCTTCATACCTTTCACTGTATTACCAAGACAGTCAAGAATATCTTTGGCAAGCATCACCGGCCAGACTGCCACCCTGCCTGTTTTTTCAATTACTTCCTCAGCTGCTTTTTTCGCTATGCCGCTTCCCGCATTCTCTATAGTAACCGCTTTGTTAAAACTGTTCTTAATTGCTTTAAGACTTGCGTCTTTCAGACTTTCGTCATTACTTACGGGACGCCACATTTCATAACAACCTTCAACGATTGTGTTTGAAATATATTCTTCCAGTATGGCGCCGCCAATCCATAATGCAACAGCGGTAAAGGTTACGGGTTCAAGCGCTGCTTTATTTAACAAAATATCCGGTTCAGCTGTAAGGATGATGTCAAAACTTCTTACTTCCCGTGGACCCAGAGGTTGTACCAGAAGAAATGTTTCATCATTATTGTCAAAGAATAGAGAATCCTTCGGTATTTCAACCTGCTCACCTGTTTCAATTTTCCTGGTAATAACCGATTCAATATGAACTCCGCGGTTTGTACTAAGCATCATTACAAATTTATCTGTGGTTTCATTATCGTTATTCCAGTAAGTAATAGTGTACCTGTTCGGGGGTCCCACACGTATTTGCTTCCTGCCGCTGATTGAAGATGAAATGCTGGGGACTTTAAGTATACGTGAACTGCTTAATATGAAATCACCTAAGCCTTCAGTTATAGGATTAGTATCGGTGCCCACGCTTATTACATTATTCACAGGATCACGGGTTGTGTTAATTGGATTAGAAAGTTTTTTCCATGTCTTCCCGCTGTCCTGAGACATAAATAATTCAAGTAAACTTTCATCATTACCGTTCAGAATATTCTCATCATAATAAAGTGATAACGAATAACCGCTCACTGTTCCGTTTGCCTGAAGCTGCCACCATCTTTTAACAGATGACATCATTTTGGGATGAGTGGAATTTGCGTAAAGAGTGATAATTGTTGTATCGGCGGATTTATCCAGATAACGTATTTTGATATCAGATGCGGAAGAGAAATCATAATCACCGTTATAATAGGTTCTCTCTCTGCGCGAAAAAACGCCTTCGTTTATTATCTTTCCATTATTATTTAGACCGCCTTTAGAAATAAAACTTCTGCCAGGCGGGATCTGTAGAACTGTATTGGCGTCGCGGAGATCCGTAAAAACATTACTTCTTAGTATACCGTCAATCAGAATTGATTCGGAGTTCAGAGGACCTGTATGTTCAAGGTATAGTGCAGAGTTCATGTTCCCGGAAATATATCGGTTTAACCCGTTTGTTAATAACTTTATCCAGTGAACATTTATATCGGCATAATTATACAAATTGCCGGTCACCTCCATGGTTAATCCGCCATATTGGTTTCTGATTTGACCGTAATTATATAACGATCCTGAAATGTATAAACGTCTTCCCGCACAGCATTCATCAGTAATGATTTTACCCGGTGCTATAGTAATCACTCCCTCCATTGAAATACCTGAGCATTCCATTCTCTGGTTTCCTGTGAGTGTAAAGTTGCCGGAAAGATTTGAACGCATAACTGAATTTCCGCTGATATCCAGCTCCCCCAGAGAATATATTGTGCCGCCGGAGAACCAGTTATCTGTACTCCAGGCGGGTAATTTTGTTAATTTATAAGATCCCATATTCAGCGTATCACCATCAAGATAAAACCTTGTAAGTGAATCAATGACCAGATCGTTGTCTGCGAATATTTGTCCATTGGGATCTTTCCAGATGTATGCCGGGCTAAATAGTTTACTGCCTCCGATATGCTGTGGTTTATTACCCGAGAATTGTAATCTCTGCTGTCTGAAAGTTCCATGGTTAAGCACATTACCTTCTACATATACAATGAGTCCTCCATACCCGTCCCTGAACGTTCCTTCATTTTCAATATTACCTTTAACAGTAATGCTTCTGCCGGCACAGCATTCATCCCGGATTATTTTGCCAGGGGCAACTCTCATGTTTTTTAATACTGTTATACTACCAACTTCCAGGATCTGATTGCCAACCAGCCGGAAATTTCCATCCAGATTAGAACGCAATGCAGAAACTCCGCTGATATCCAGATCACCGTTAGAATAAATAACGCCTCCGGAGAACCAGTTATCAACATTCCAGCTCGGCATTTTTGTAAGCTTATAGGATCCCATATTCAGAGTATCATAATCAAGGTATGTTCTGGTGAGTGAGTCTATGACAATATTGCTCTTTGCCAGGATCTGACCGTTTGGTTCTTTCCAGATATAAGCAGGACTGAATGATTTGGTGCCGCTGATATACTGTATTTTTTTTCCTGAGAAAACAAGATTCTGATTTTCAATTTTCCCGTTGTTAATAACACTTCCTTCAACATATAACGTTAACCCGCCATACTGATTTTTAATCCTGCCTGCATTGATTAAATCCCCTTTAATAGTAATACTCCTTCCTGCACAGCATTCATCTTGTATTACAGCGCCCGGACCTAATTTTAAATTATGAAGAACTGTCACACTGCCAAACTCCATAGGCCGGTTTCCTGTAAGGGTAAAATTACCATCAAGGTTTGAATGCATTACTGAAACCCCGCTTATATCCAGCTCTCCATTAGAGTAAATCACACCTCCGCTAAACCAGCTGTCTCTTGCCCATGCCGGTATCTTAGTGAGCTTATATGTACCCATATTCAGTATATCACCGTCAAGATATACTTTTGAAACAGAGTCTATTACAATATTGCTGTTTGCTGTTATTTGCCCGTCAGGATTCTTCCACATTTCCCGCACACTGATTTTTGTGGATGAAATTAAAACCTGATCACCAGTTCCATTAAACACCAGGGCAGAGTTGGTCATTGTTCCGGAATTACTCACCGCTCCCTGTACATAGATCCATAAACCACCGTGCGCATTTTCAATAAGTCCGTAATTAGTGAGATTGCCTTGAACGAAAATGCTTCTTCCGGAACAGCATTCATCATGAACTGATCCGGAGGCATTTATTGTAAGAGTGTTAACAGTTGTACTGATCGCTTCAACCGGTCCATTTATGACTACATTTGAATTTTGATCAGGAATTACACCGCCAACCCAGGTCTGTGGATTGTTCCAGTGGCCTCCGTTAGATGTTGATACAATTTGCGCGGATATATTAAGAATAGTAAGTATCATAAAAGAAATGACACAATACACCATTTTCATCGCGGACTCCCTCGGTTTATTGCGAATTAAAATGGTAATTAAGAAAATTATTCACAATGACGCATTTGTGTCATTTTTATTCAGACAAGTTTATCATGAAGAGCTTTTAATACGGCCTGAGTTTTGGTATGAACATGAAGCTTTTCGTAGATATGCCGGATATGATTTCTGACTGTCTGCAGACTGATAAAAAGCTTTTCAGAAATTTCAGAGTTATTTAAACCAACAACGATAAGACTTAATATTTCGCGTTCTCTTTCAGAAAGATTTGAGCTGCCTTTAGTGGTTGATGCAGAATTTGCTTTGAAGAATTGTAAAACTTGTCTGGCTATATTCGGTGTTATTGGAGAGCCGCCTTCAGCCGCATCCTCAATAGCCTGCAGAATACGAATAGGAGCAGTTTTTTTAAGAAGATAACCGTCAGCGCCCTTAAGTATTGCATTAAAAATATTATTATTATCATCGAACACCGTAAGCATTATAATCCTGCATTCCGGAAGGAGTTCTTTTAAAGAATTTATACCTTCAATGCCTGATATACCCGGAAGATTAATATCCAGCAGTATTACTTCAGCTTCTTTAAGCTCCTTTAATGCCTGCTCAACAGAAGAAAACTCACCGGTGCAGATAAACCCTTCCGTTGACTGGAGTATATAAAATATACTTTTTCTAAATTCAACGTGGTCCTCAATGATAGCTACTTTAATGCTCATTTGATGTATAACTTGTTTCCATTTTTTTTATCTGTGTAATCTGTGAAATCTGCGTCTGATAGTGAAATCTGCGTCTGATTACTCACAGGTTAATCTATTAAAAATTCAGAGGTAAAGGTATAACACATTTATGCCATTTTTTTCTTAAGAGCGATGATTGTTCCTTTTCCGGGTTCAGTATTTATACTAAGATCACACTTTATTTCTTTTGCGCGGTTCAGCATATTTCTTAACCCATGTCCCTGTGCTGAATTATTGCCGTTCAAAGATGTATATTTGAATCCGGTTCCATTATCTTCAAGTAATATCTCAAGGCAATTTGAGTTATACGTAAATATAAATTTAACTTCTGTGGCTTTTGAATGTTTGATAATATTATTCAGGGCTTCTTTAAAGATTAAAAATATATTACGCCTTATATCATCGGGAATAATAATTTCCCTGTCATCCAGATTATCCTTAGAAATTAATTCGATTCCCTTACTCCTGCAGTTATCAGTTATTAACGAACGGAGCCGCAGCAGCAGTCCGTCGAGAGTATCATGCTGCGGCGAGACTGTCCATACAATGTCTGTTACTGATTCTGAAGCTTCAGTAAGAAGTGAATTTATTTTATTAAGGAGTATTTTGTTCTCTTCATTCTGGGCCTGAGATTTCCTGAGAGCTTCAGTATAGATAACGGAACTGCTTAAAGTTGAAGCAAGATCATCATGCAGATCCCTTGCTATAGAATCCCTGGTTGCCTGTCTTTCAACTTTTGTTTTCTTTACCAGGACTACCCTTTCATAGATCAGGTGAACTGTAGACAGACTGATAATCGCTGAAGTCAGTGGAAGAACAGTAGAGAGGAAAAAAGCTTCATAATAAAAAATATAAATTTGTGAAAAAAATAAAACAGATATGAAAACATAATAAGCTGAAACTAATTTCCATGTCCATTTGTATTTTCTTTTTCCATAAAAGAAGGAAATCACAAATAGAATAATTACGCATAAGGACTTGAACATTGCAGCGTTCAGTTCAGGATCAGCAGCCTTGCGTGATAATAACTTTTTTAACAGAGTAGCAAATGCAGCAAGTTCCTCTTCCTCATTAATAATCAACTGCAGAGGTGGTGATACTCTGGTCATCTTTTTTGTAATGCCGCTCGCGGGAAAAAATACTACTAATGTGTAGAGACTCTCTTTATCTGCGCCAAATACAGCGGTTAATGAATTCTGAGAAGAGTATCCGGATCCGCTTACAATTTCTCTGTATCCCTGTAGTGTGGAATCTTTATATAACCATAGTTTAGCTCCGATGGCGTCCCTGCTGCTTAATGTACCTTTTAGCTTTACAGAAATATAGTTTTCACTATTTATGTTATTAATAAATAATGTACTTGTGCCATAAATATAATTGGCGGCATAAAGGTCAACATCGCCATCACTATCAATATCCCCCGCGGCAGATCCTGTTCCGTAACCGGATTGAAGAGCATCCGCTTCAAAGGTGGCCGGAATAAATTTCTTTCCCATTTGATTTATATAAAGTACATTATTACCAATATTGGTAATATAAAGATCCTGGTATCCGTCAAGATTGAAATCCGCAAAGGTAACACCGTAAGAAACCATGGTATCTATACCAATGAAATCTTCAGTTACATCTCTGAATTTAAGATGACCATCATTGAGATATAAGCGGTTAGACACTTTCCTGTTGCTCACAAATAAATCCAGGTCACCATCATTATCGATGTCGGCAAATGCTGAACCATTGCTCTTGGTATAGGTTTCTCCGGCTGTAAGTGAGGAGCCGCTGAGATCAGTGAATTTGACTTTGCCTTCTCTTGTATCATTCCTGTACAACAGGTTTGGCTTAGCCCAGTTAGTAACGTAAAGATCATCATCATTATCATTATCCAGATCAGCAAAGGCAGCACACATACCGCCTCCTGATGATTCGAGTCCTGCTTCAGCTGTTACTTCAGTAAAATAACCGTTTCCATTATTCAGGTATAACCTGTTGGTACTATATTCATTTGCAATAAACATATCAGAATCACCATCACGATCAACATCAGCAAAAACTGCTGTATTGGTTCTTTCAGATTTCTCTACCGCCCTGTGTTTATTTGTTACATTCCGGAAGTATCCCTTGCCATCATTAAGGAAAAGTTTATTTCGACCTGCAAGATTGCACAAATAAAAATCTTTATCATTGTCATTATCAATATCTGCTATACCGGCACTTAAATATATCTCGGTTGAAAGTGTATAACTTGTATCACCTACAATACCGGAGATATTTCTATACACTGCCTCTTCCTTGAATAATAACTGGTTGTGATATTTACTTAAATTCAGCTTTGAATTGTTTATGTAAATACGGTTTGGGCTGAATATACATACAGAGTACACATCCTGTAATCCGTCATTATTGAAATCTTCTATAGCAACACCATACTCATCATCCAGGTCAGCACCGAAACTGACTATTTTCATTGCCTGAAAACCTAACATATTCTTTACCGGTTTTTTATCGGCCATGGGAGCATACCTTAGGATCTTGCCATTTGTCCCGGTTATCCATCCTTCACTCTTCGAAAGCATCATAATATTATTTAGATCTTCATGAGTTGGTGAGTTTATCTTTTTCCAGGCAGTCCCATCATAATGTATAATTATTCCATCAGTTCCGCATGCCCACATTTCACCATTATCAAGAGAAGATAACTTTGCAGCATTCTTCAGCAGAAATGATGATGAATGTAATCTCCACTTTTTATTCTTATACTTCCACAGCTCATTATCTGTTAAGGCATATCCCTCTGAGTCGTTGAAACAGATCATCCTGACCGGTTTACCTGCCAGGTGTTGTTCCCATTTCCCGTCTGTATAAGCATATAATTTAAGTGAGTTTGTGTGCAGCCAGATCAGGCCTTCACAGAGACTCACATTCAGACTTGCGGAATTATCCGGAAACGGCAGGAAGGCCCATTTCCCATTCTGAAATTTGACAATTTCACGATCCCCTGAAATAATACCTGATCCATCTTTACTGAAAATTAATCCACTTGCCTGATTTGCAAGAGGTGATTGCATTTTTGTCCAGACCCTTCCGTTAAAGTAATAGATCTCTGATGAATTGTTTCTGTCAGCTTTTGATATCCATATGTTTTTTTCGTCAAGCACAAAAAAAGCATCAATACCTGAAATAGGCGGTTGAGGATTAAATACCTGCCATTTGCCATCTTTGTATTCCAGCAGATTTTTTCCGCCGATATAACCCTTTGATGGAGATAACATATGGATAAAGTAAAGAATGCTTCTGACTGGACTTTCGATTTCTTTCCAGCTCAGGTTGTTTTCTGATTGGGGAGTTACTGGTTCTGAGAGTAATAAAACCAGGAGGAATAAAGGAATAAATCCGGATCGGAATCTCATACACAATAATTTTTGTGCAATATAGTAAAACTTTGTTCAAAGTAAAAGCTTGAGAACGGGCTGCAGTATTTTAGAATATTCTTTTATTAGAAATTTAATTCTGCTAATTTATGTGCATGAAAATACTTGCTGTAGAAAAGGAACTTCCGGATCTTAAACCCGCTGATTTTGAGCCTTATCTTAAAGAGGAAGCTCAGAGAGTTCTTGAGCTTTATCAGAGCGGAATTATACGCGAAATTTATTTTGGTAAAGAGGAGCATAATGCTATCATAATTATGGAGTGCAGTGATGCGGCTCATGCAGCAGAATTGCTTAATGATTTGCCTCTGGTAAAAAATAACCTCATAAATTTCAGAATAACAGAATTGATACCTTATGACGGGTTCTCGAGATTAGAATAAAATCAGGCTGCGCGGCGTCCCTGATCAGGCTGAGATACTTTCTTTTTTCTCAATCTTATGTTTTTCAGCTTTTTGAGAAGATTTCTTGCCCACATAAATTCAGTACCTAAAATCGCTAATCCGGCGGGAATCACCAGCAGACTGGGACCCGGAAGCACAATCATAACTATTCCTATAAGCAGAACAGTAAATCCAATTATTCCAACAACGATTTTTTTTAACTGCTTTAGACTTTTAATTATCACTGATACCCTGGGTTACTGAATTTAAGTTTTCCAAATTTAACAAATTTTTCGAAACAACAAAATATAATTAACTCCGCCTCCGTTTGTGCATTCTACGGCAATGTATTACATCTTCACAGTTGAAACCCACTTGCGCGATACCACTTGCCATTATTTTGGTTTGTACTATAGAAGTTAAGTTCTTAAATTTAGAACCAATTTCAATAATTAATTGACAGGTCAACATGAAACAGCTACTTTATCTTCTGCTTACAATTACACTCTTTACATGCAGCTTAAATGCACAGGAAGATACTGCCAAAAGCAAAGATCCTTTTAATTCATCATCCTTCAGCGGATTAAAATTCCGCAGTATTGGTCCTGCTTTCACCTCCGGCAGGATTGCGGATTTCGCTGTAAATCCAAAGAATCACAGCGAATATTATGTCGCGGTTGCGAGCGGACATATCTGGAAGACAACTAATTCCGGTACAACCTTCGAACCTGTTTTTGATAACTACGGGGCATACTCAATTGGCTGCGTTGTTATCGATCCAAATAATTCCAATGTTGTCTGGACAGGCACAGGCGAGAATAACCACCAGCGCGCGCTTGGTTATGGTGATGGTGTTTATAAATCAATAGATGGCGGTAAATCATGGAAAAATATGGGCTTAAAGGAATCACGCCAGATCGGTGGAATTGTAATTGATCCGAGAAATTCACAGACAGTTTTTGTTGCGGCTGAAGGTTCTGTATGGGGACCCGGAGGCGAACGCGGCTTATATAAATCCGTTGACGGCGGTAAAACGTGGAAAAAAGTACTTAATATCAGCGAGCATACAGGTGTAAATAATGTAGTTTATGATCCTCGTAATCCTGACATAATGTACGCTACTTCAGAGCAGAGAAGACGCCATGTTTTTACAAAGATCGGCGGCGGACCTGAAACAGCTGTATATAAATCAATTGATGCAGGCGAAACCTGGGAAAAGTCTGAGAGCGGTTTACCAACAGTAGATAAAGGCGGAATGGGACTTGCAATTTCACCTGTAAATCCTGATTACCTTTATCTCATCGTTGAAGCTGCTGAAGATAAAGGTGGATTTTTCAGATCCACTAATCAGGGCGCAACCTGGGAGAAAATGAGTGATCATACTGCCCAGGGACAATATTATAATGAGATCTTTTGCGACCCTGTTGATCTGAACAAAGTGTACTCTGTTGAAACTGTGTCACATGTTACCGTCGACGGCGGAAAAACATGGAAAGCATTAGGCCTGGATGCACGGCACGTTGATGACCATGCCATGTGGATAGATCCTTCCGATAATAAGCATTTCCTTATTGGCGGAGACGGCGGTGTATACGAATCATTCGATGAAGGTCATACTTATGTCTTCAAAAGTAATCTACCGGTTACTCAATTTTACAGAGTTAACGTGGATAATGACTTTCCTTTTTATAATGTATATGGCGGTACGCAGGATAATAACAGCTTTGGAGGTCCTTCAAGAACTCTTAGTTCAGATGGAATCGTCAACAGTGACTGGTATGTAACAAATGGCGGCGATGGTTTCTGGACAGCCATAGACCCTGAAAATCCCGATATCGTATATGCGGAAGCTCAGTATGGTAATATGGTCAGGTACGATAAAAAAAGCGGAGAAGCAATTGATATCAGACCGGAACCGCGTAAAGGTGAAAAGACTTATAAGTGGAATTGGAATGCTCCGCTGTTTATCAGTCCTCACTCAAATACAAGATTATATAGTGCTGCTAATAAGGTATTCCGGACAGATGACCGTGGTGACAGCTGGGAAGTGATCAGCGAAGATCTTACTACTCAGATTGACAGAAATACCTGGCCTGTAATGGGTAAATACTGGAGCGCTGATGCTGTTGCGAAAGATGTCTCTACATCACAATTCGGTACAATAGTATCAATGGCAGAATCACCATTGAAAGAAAACTTATTGTTTGTTGGAACCGATGATGGACTTATTCAGATTAGTGAAGACGCAAAGACATGGACAAAAATATCAAAATTCCCCGGTGTTCCTGAATATACTTATGTTAGTGATATTCTTCCCTCAAAATATGATGAGAATATAGTTTTCGCGTCTTTTGATAATATCTTAAGAGATGATTTTAAACCTTATATACTTAAGAGTACGGATAAAGGAAAATCCTGGAAATCTATTTCCGGTAACCTTCCGGTAAATGGTGCAGTACACACCATTGAGCAGGATTTCGTAAATCCGGATCTATTATTTGTAGGAACTGAATTCGGCGTGTTCTTTACTGTTGATGGAGGACAAAAATGGATTCAGCTAAAATCGGGAATCCCTGTCATCTCAGTTAGAGACATGGTTATTCAGAAACGCGAAAATGATCTCGTGCTCGCAACATTCGGCAGAGGATTCTACATCCTTGATAATTATGCGCCTTTGAGAGAGATCAATAAAGATTTCTTTAATAAAGAAGCTCATATTTTCCCGGTAAAAGATGTGCTGATGTATATTCCCAAATCAGGAAGATATGGACAAGGTGCAACTTACTTCAAAGCGCCAAATCCCGAATTCGGAGCAGTATTCACCTATTACCTTAAGGAAGTTCCTAAAACCCTTAAAGCACTACGACAGGAAAAAGAACAGGAATTATTTAAGGCAGGAAAACCAATTCCTCAGCCGGATTATGATACAATCCGCAAAGAAAATAAGGAAATTGATCCTTACCTGATATTCACTATCACAGATGAAGCGGGAAATATAGTAAGGAGGCTTACTTCAAGTGCTTCAAAAGGAATTAACAGAATGGTGTGGGATCTGCGGTATGGAAGCACTTCTCCTGTTGCACTCACAGATAATAAATTTAATCCTGTTGCAAAGCACGGAACAGGTATGCTGGCACTGCCGGGAAAATATAATGTTTCAGCTGCTCTTGTAAGTAATGAAACAATGAAAGAACTTGCCGGACCGGTTTCCTTTAAAGCAGATGTAATAAAAAACACCACTTTGCCCGCTAACCGGGAGGAACTGGTTGCTTTTCAGAAGAAATCAGCCGAGTTGTACAGGGCTATTCAGGGAAGTGTAAGATATACTGATGATCTTGTTAACAGAGTAAATTACATCAGGCAGGCATTAAGTAATACTCCACAGATCAATCCTGAAGTTGTGAAGAGAGCTGATCAGACTGCTGCTGAACTGGAAGATATAATGTTTACCTTTGGCGGACAACCGGCAAAAGCAAGTGCGGAAGAAGTTCCACCTCAGCATGTACCAATCAATGACAGACTGAATGTTCTGATTTGGACACACTGGAGATCAACCAGCAATGTTACGCTTAATCTTAAGAGAAATTATGAAATCTTATTGGAAGAATTTCCTCCTCTGCTTGAAAGAATTAAGAAGATTAGTACAGTTGATATTCCTTACATAGAAAACGAAATGGAGAAAGCCGGTGCTCCATGGACGCCGGGCAGAATACCAGTCCTTCAGGTCCACTAAAATTAATCCTCCGGGATTCCTTTGAATCCCGGAGATTTTCCTCATTTATCCTTCATCTCTTGTCAGATTTGGCCTACAAGAAAATAGTCCACATGCCTATTTTTTATTCCTCTCCTTTTGGATAAACTTAGTAAAACAAAAAAGAGAGGTAGAATGAACACGAAGCAATATTTCAAAGTAACAAATCACTCTATCACACGATATCTACAGGATATAGGAAAAATAAAATTACTTACCGCAGAAGAAGAACTTGACCTTGCAAAAAGAATACAGAATGGCGATAAATCAGCAATGGAACCATTAATAAAAGCGAACCTTAGATTCGTTGTCAGTATTGCGAAGCAATATCAGAATCAGGGACTACCTCTTGATGATCTGATTAATGAAGGTAACATGGGTTTATTTAAGGCAGCCCAGAAGTTTGATCCTTCACGCGGATTTAAGTTTATCTCTTATGCGGTTTGGTGGATAAGACAATCCATTATGCAGGCAATTTCCGAGCAGTCGAGATTAGTGCGGCTTCCGCTGAACCGTGTTTCAACAATCCAGAAAATTTCAAAGGCAAATCATTTATTTGAGCAAGATTATACAAGAAATCCAAATACAGCCGAAATAGCTGAAGAACTCAATATGGACGAAGAGGAAATAAAATTTGCTATGCAAATCTCAGGCAAAAGTATTTCTCTCGATGCGCAATTTAATTCTCAGGATGAAACCAGTTCCCTTCTTGATATAATTTCTAATGAGAATCAAAGTTCACCTGATTCAAATCTCGTGGATGAATCACTTAAGGATGAAGTTAAACGTGCTCTTGAAGGCTTGCATGAAAGAGAAGCTCATATACTAAAACGTTACTTTGGTATTGATTGTGATATATCTATGACCCTCGAAGAAATTGGTGAACAGTTAAACATTACGCGTGAGAGAGTACGGCAGATTAAAGAAAAAGCTCTGCGCAAATTAAAACACTCCACAGAAACGAAAAAGCTTAAGGTTTATCTGGGATAATTAGCTGCGGGGCTGATTAAAATATTTTATTGGAATAATTTTCAAAATATTTTACTCAGCCCTTCTTATAAGTAAAGTAGAAACATGTTTGATATTAATGAATCTTTTATTAAATTATTTTTTGATAAAAGAATATTCCTGCCGGTAAACTTCATTAAAAATTAAATTCTCCTAAAAACGAAATCAAATCGATATCAAAACGAAATCAAATCGATTTCAGATCCCAGTTAGCCAGTAAACTACTTATAAACTCAAAGTATGGTTCATTGAAGTTTTATGCGTTCCAGTTCTTCCCAACGGTTATAGAGATCTGCAGCACGCTTTTTATATAATTCCAGTTCTTCATTTAATTCATTTGTCCGGGCAGCATACTTAATATAAAAATCAGGTGAAGCAAATATTTCCTCTATTCTCTTAATTTCATTTTCCGCCTGCATAATCTCAGTCTCAATATTCTCAAGTTCCCTCGCCTCTTTGAAACTAAGCTTCTTTGATTTTGTTTTTATACGGGGGTCCTCTTTTTTCTCTTTAGGTTTTTGCTCTTCATCTTTCATCCTGAGCTTTTTCTTTTCTAGATAATAATCATAATTACCGGCACTAATATAGATTTCACCATTTCCTTCCAGGGCAATAATTCCGGTGCATACTCTGTTCAGAAAGTAACGGTCATGACTAACTACAACAACGCACCCGTTAAAACCAATGATCGCCTCCTCAAGAATTCTTAATGTAGGCAGATCAAGATCATTAGTAGGTTCATCAAGTAATAAGAAATTACCTCCATTCTTTAAAATCCTGGCTAATGTAAGTCTGCTTTTCTCACCTCCTGAAAGTCTTTTTACGAGAGTATTAATTCTGTCATCAGTAAAAAGAAATCTTCTCAGGTAAGTCCATATATTCAGCTGATGCTTACCGAATTTTATTACGTCCGTTCCATCTGAAACTGCCTGCATAACAGTATCTTCGTCATTAAGAATTAATCTGGATTGATCTACATAATTAAACTCAGTTTTCTCTCCCACTTCAATTTTACCATGCGTGGGCGATAATTCTCCTAATAAAATCTTTAGCAATGTTGTTTTACCGACACCATTAGGACCAATAACGCCGATTTTTTCTCCGGATTTGAATGCATAATTAAAATGTTCAAACAAAAGATTTCCGCCAAGCTGCATCGCAACACTTTTAAGCTCAAGAACTTTATTACCTAATTTTTCCGGTTCCGGAATGATTAGTTCAACATCCAGTTCGATGGATGTGTTTTCCTTTGCAGCGGTTTCATAATAGTTTTCGAGGCGGCTTTTGGATTTGGTTCTTCTCGCACGGGGTCCCCGTACTACCCATTCAAGTTCCCTTCTGAGAAAGTTCTGTCTTTTTCTTTCTTCAGCTTCCTGAATGGCAAGACGTTCAGTCTTATTGATGAGATAATCAGTATAATTACCCGTATGTGAATAGAATACCCCTGATGATAATTCAACAATCCTGTTCGCGATATTATCAAGAAAGTAGCGGTCGTGAGTTACAAAGATGCATGTGCCTTTATACAGGGCAAGAAAATTTTCTATCCATTCTATTGATGTTGTATCCAGATGATTAGTAGGTTCATCCAGAATGAGCAAATCAGGATTACCGATCAATGCTCTGCACAGGGCTACGCGGCGTTTCTCCCCGCCTGAAAGATTAGTAACACTTCTGTTCTTATCGGGCGCATTCAAAGAACTGATCAGCATATCAATTTTCTTATCCAGGTTCCAGCCATCCTTTAGAATTATTTTTTCTTCAAGAAGATGTTTATCGGGATGGTCAAACGGCATGTCCTCATACAATTGAAGCATCTGTCTGATCTCTGCTGCACCATCTATTATATTATCATAAACGTTTCGTGTTTCAACCAGTGTGAATTCCTGTGAAAGAAAACCAACAGTAAGATCTTTCTTCTTAGCGATCTCACCGGAATCAGGAATTATTATTCCGGCAATTATTTTTAGAAAGGTAGATTTGCCTGCGCCATTACGACCCACTAAACCGATACGGTCACCTGAATGGACTGTTAAAGAAGCTTTGTTCAGTATTATTTGTTCACCGTAATGAACCTCTAACTCAAGCGCTGAAAGTATAACAGGATTTATATTATTTGCCATGGAGCCTTATTCAATTTACATTCAGTTTAAACCTTCCGGTTTTTATTAGTAATCAAATATAAATAATTGTACCTAATTAAAGATGTGCTAATTAATTTAATCAGGCCGGGGTTCAATTCTTCCCCCTCTCACAGTAGCACCAAGTACAAGTCCTGCCCCGATCAACACCAGGTTTTTTACAATATACTGACCTTCAAGAGTGAGTCCGAAAGGAAACACTGTCCATACAGCCTCAGGTAATATTAATAATGGCAGCGCTGTACCGGGCATTTGGAGGAATAAAAGCAGAAGAGTGATCCGCATGAATTTACCGGTAATTAAACCTATACCTATCAGAGTTTCCCACACAGCGAGAATGGGAATAAAAGTATCCGGATCAAAGAAGTATATGGTTTTTCTTATAAGCTGATCTGCGGGACTTATTTCCGGGAAGAATTTTAATAATCCGAACCAGATGAACACGATACCTAATGCAATGCGCAGTATTGTTAAGCCATGCTTTGCCAGCCATCCGGTAATAAATCTATCGGTTTTATCGAAATGTTTCTCAACAACTTTAGTTTCCAATTCATTCTTAGTCAATTATATTCCTTTTATTATTTCTATCAGATTAATATAGAAATAATATTATCCAAGGACATGCTTAACTGCTTATATAATGGGTTCCGTTAAAATATTGAGGGGAAAAACCAAACCTCCAGGAATGAATTCCTGGAGGTTTACTTTATTATTTTGCTTTTGCATATCCTAAGTCAGTTTCAGTATCCTGACTGGTTGCTCTCTTCTTAAGTAATTTGGCAGTAATTTCAAAAACGGAAATTACAAGAAAAACGATACCTATTGTAAATATTGTATCACCTATTACTCTTAACCATCTGAGGAAATTCATAATGGGAGTCTGCATAAATTCTGAACTTCTTGCGTACCAATATCCGTGCTCTACTGATGCCCAGGTCTGCATCAGTCCAACAGGAAGGAGACTTATAACTACCATAGCAAACAGACCAATATTGATCAACCAGAAAGCCCATTTTATATAACGTTCCCGCCAATATACACTAGGATCAATAGCTCTCAGACTAAATAACATAAGTCCAATTCCAAGCATACCGTACACACCAAATAACGCAGCGTGACCGTGTACAGGTGTTGTATTCAATCCCTGCATATAATAAAGAGCTATAGGAGGATTTATCATAAAGCCGAATAATCCCGCCCCGAGCATATTCCAGAAGGCAACTGAAATAAAGAAATAGATGGGCCATTTATATTTGAGCACCCATTCCTTCATTCGCGATAGTTTATAATTATCCCATGCCTCATATCCAACAAACAATAATGGAACAACTTCCAGAGCACTGAATACTGAACCAAGGGCCAGAACAACCATCGGGGTACCGGAAAAATAGAGATGATGTAATGTTCCGATAATTCCACCTGATAAAAATATTGTAGATGCAAGTAATGTAGCATGTCCGGCGGTTTTAAGACTTACAAGTTTTAACCGGGCAAACAGAAATGCAATAACAACTGTAGCAAATACTTCAAAGAATCCTTCAACCCAAAGATGCACTACCCACCAGCGCCAGTATTCAGCAATAGCAAGATTAGTCTGTTTACCATACATTAATGCAGCAGCCCAGAATGCAGCAATTGCTATTGAAGATATCAGGAATAATATAAGTATTGGTTTTTGTTCATCCTTTCTTTTCAATGCTGGCAATAAAGCACGTGTCATCAGGAACAGCCATAATAATAAACCAATGAATAGCGCGATCTGAAAAAATCTTCCCAGATCAATGTATTCATAACCGCTATGGCCAAACAGGAACCAGTGTTCATCAGGAAGAATATTCATAACGCTTAAATATTCACCTGCCATAGAACCAAGAACAACAAATAAAAGAGCACCGAATAAAATGTTAACACCTAATCTTTGTCCTTTTGGTTCTCCTCCTACAGCGGGACCTATATACAAACCGGCAGCGAGCCATGCTGTTGCAATCCAGAATATTCCAAGCTGAATGTGCCAGGTTCTTGTTACTGTATAGGGTAGTATATCAGCAAGAGGAATTCCATAGAAACCATGTCCTTCAACGCCGTAATGTGCCGTTATCACTCCAACAATTATCTGCAGCAGTATCAATCCTGTTACAACCCAGAAATATTTAATAACTGCTTTTTGTGATGGTGTTGCCTGATAGCCTAGTAAAGGATCATTTGGTGGAACATCACCATGAGGCGCGTCTCCTCTTTTCATTGCATAATACCAGGCCATTCCTCCTATTCCGGCAAGAAGAAGAATAATGCTAACGCCTGTCCATACTATTGCATCTCCCGTTGGTCTATTGTCTATTAGTTCCTCGTGAGGCCAGTTGCTGGTATAAGTAATATCATCTCCAGGTCTGTTTGTGGAGGCAGCCCATGAGGTCCAAAAGAAGAATGCAGATAAATTTTTCAATTTTTCAGGATCAGTTACTGATTCCTTTCTTATTGCATATTCAGGTCTTCCTTTAACGAAAACATCACTATAATATTTTGTTAGTTCCCGAATGGCTTCTGCACGTAAAGGATGTATGGTAATCGTGCCATCCTTGTATGTGTTTGTACGGATTATTTTTGTAAGCTGAGATTTTAATGCAGCCTTTTGCTGATCATTCAAATTATCGTATTCAGTGTTGTACTCTGAGGCGGCGAGTTTTCCGAGAATATAAATTGATTCTCTGTGGAGCCAGTCAGCCGTCCAGTCGGGAGCAACATAACTTCCGTGGCCCCATACAGAACCGGATTCCATTCCACCCATAGCCTGCCAGACATTCTGACCATTTAATATCTGGTCGCTTGTCAGAACAGTATTTCCATCAGGTGTTATCACTATTTCAGGCACAGGGGGTTTTTCCTGATAAATTCTCACACCAACCCAACCCAGTACAGCGAAAGAAACAACTATAACTATTGTAAATGCGATCCAGTATTTCTTCATTAATACTCCGAATTATATATAAAGGTGTAAAATAATCGATCAAAATTGCAACCCAAATGCATTAAATAAAAACACAGGCTGAAGCTGTGCTACTACATGTTTCAAAGGCTGAAGCCTATGCTACAAAGAATTCAATTTCACAGGCTTAAGTCTGTGCTACTACATTTCACAGGCTGAAGCCCGGGCTACTACATTTCACAGGCTAAAGCCTATGCTACGATGCAGCAGTTTAGCGAAGTAATTCATTTTCTAATTCTATTGCTCTCGGGAACAGGATGTTATTCTCAAGAAATACATGCTTGTGCAGATCTCTTTCAAATTCCTGTAATTCTTTATAAGCTACTGCAAATGTTGTGCATGCATCTGCGGGAAGAGTGTAATTATCTGTCAAGCCTCTGATCTTCTCAGTAAGACTTCCTGCAGAGTCATGCTCCAGTTCCATCATGTTGATTGGTGCGCCTAATATTGTTCGGGATTGCTCCGGTTTCTTTCCATTTCTTTTGCTTTCAGCGAGAGTATTGATCATTTTAAATAATACTTCTTCTTCTTTACGCATATGCGAGATCATTTCCATACTGATTGTCTCAAAAGTGGTTTTTACTTCCCGAAGAAAAGGATGTTTCTCACCATGTACGGCAAATATCTTTTCTGTCAATCTGAGTATTGCGGGTATTGCTTTTTTAACATATGAATGATGATTGTTGACTATATACTGCGTAAGGAAATCAAGTTCCCAGTTTTCATAACGCAGATTTTCACCCGAACCTGCAGTGCTTTTTAACAGATCGGATTCTACTTTCTCCAGACTTAATCCATTTTTTTCGCAGGCACTCTGAAGTGTTTTATTTCCACCACAGCAGAAATCTATTCCATAACTTTCAAAAACTTCAGCAGAACCCTGAATACTAAGAACGATATCTTTAACTAATTTTTCAGACAAATCAGAAACCGGAATATTATTGTTGCTATACATTGCTTAACCTTTCTACATTTATTTTAATACAATTCATTGGACAAATACTATAACACAGCGGATAATCCTGATCCGGACATCCCGTACACACATCTGAATTAATAGCATAGTAAGTGTTTATGCTGCTCTTTTCAGCTGAAATCTTTTGTTCATAATTAAACTCAATGTTAGCGATGCCTGAATTTATAACCGCGCTCTCAGGGCATTCAACAACGCAGGCACCGCAATAAATACACTCACTCTCTTCTATATACATTCATCATCCTTCATTATGAACATTATGGGTCAGGTGCTCAAGATGATGAAAAAACTCCACATAGGAGGAAACGAATTTCCTTCCAGCAGGCACATCATTGAGATCATAATTTTTGTTTTTAATAACAGCGTCAAAGTATTTTTTAAGTTTCTTCATCTGGTGATTATCAAGCGCTTTTGAAAGTGGTTTCATTGAATTACTTACAACGGCCTCATCTGCCAGCGGTATAAAAGTACCCGCATAACGGCCTGCCGGCTTAACTCCGGTATATTCTTCTCCCTCAGCCTCACGATGCAGTTTTATCAGTGTTCCATAGAAATCATTATGAGCAAGCTTCTTCTCATTCTCCTCTAGATTTTTTGCTTCAAGTGCTTTTGCAAAAGCATTTTTTATTTGCGGCTCACTTTTTTCATCAACCCAGATTAGTACATAATTTACGTTACCAGATTCCAGTGCCTTTTCAGCAGCTTTTACAACCGGGCCGTCCAATCCGTCGCAATGTGCCCATGTATATACGGATGAAATGATAAACACAGCAGTTAACAAGAATAATCTTCTAACCATTTTAATTTCCTCCTTTATTTACATTAAAAAATTAAATAAAATCCGGCTGGTAAAATTTGACTTAAGTCAGTTTAATTCGCTTTTGGGGCGAAGCAGGAGGCGGCAGATTGGATACTTTGATAAAAATAATCTTATAGAAAGGTCACATGAGGTTTATTTTACCAGTTCTTTGAGCCTGTCGTAATCAAGAATGAATATTTTCCTGCCTTCCATCCTGATTATATTTTCTTCTTCAAGCTTGTGGAAAGTTCTTGAAAGAGTTTCTGTAATTGTACCGAGGTATGAGGCTATGGTAGCCTTGGAAACTGAAAGTTTTAAGAAAGGTTCAGGCAGATGTTCCCGTTTAGAATTCTCTACCTCCTGGACAAGATATGCAGCCAAACGGTTTATTACTTCTTTTAAGGATAATTCTTCTATCTTCAGCGTGAGACGACGCATCTTTTTTGCAAAGCCGGAAAGCATTTTCAGACACATAGTTATATTGTTTTCGAGGATCTCAATAAATTCTCTTCTCGGTACAAACATTAAAGTTGTCTCAACTTCGGCCTGCGCATTCACCGGGTAACAGCCTCCTTCAAACAAGGGTACGTCAGCAAAAGTATTAAGAGGTTTTACAATATGAAGAACAGATTCCTTGCCCGTATCTGAAGTTTTGAAGACTTTAATAGTACCCTTCAATACAATATAAAAACCTTTGTATTCTTCACCTTCCATAAATACAAACTCGTTCTTTTTGAACTGTTTGATTCTGGTTATAGAAGCAATTATCCTCAACTCCTGAACTGTAAGTTCAGAGAATAGCGGAAATTTCCTTAACGTCTCTCTTGTTTCTGTCTGCTCCATTCTATGTCTCTGTAAATATCTTTGTATTAATTGTGACTGCAGACTCTTATTGAATTCCTCTTATTGCAGGCTTTCTACTAATTTAACTCCCATTTCTTCTAAAAGAAATTCAGCCCCTCCTATTTTTTCAGTAACCCAAAGTACATATCTTATATCAACACCGATCGAACGGCTGTAATCTTCGCTCCATGCATAATCATTTATTGTTGCACCATAAGCCCTGTCAAAATTTACTCCGACTAATCTTCCGTATGCATCAAGGACGGGACTTCCGGAGTTACCGCCAGTTGTATCCATATTGTACAAAAGTGCAACAGGAACTCCCTTAATCTCTTCATTGTAGTAATTTCCAAAATCTTTTCTGCCATACAATTCTTTAATTTTATCAGGAATAGTATAATCACCACCTTCATAACTTTTCTCTATCACACCCTGTAAGGTAGTAAACGGTGAATAGTAAGTAGCGTCAGCAGCGGAATAACCTTTAACATAACCGTAAGTCAGGCGAAGCGTGCTGTTTGCATCAGGTATGAAAGATTTTTTTTCATATAACCTCTTTACCTCATATAATTTTGCGGAAAGCTGATCAAGTTCTCCTTCCCTATTCCTGGTCTGCTCCTCAATGTTATTATTCTGTTCACGCAATTTATAGGCCAATGCAATTACAGGATCATCCTCATCAATAATTTCATCATAAGATTTGCCGGTAAGATCAACAAAATACTCCTGTTCAGTAAGTTCAGTATCATCGAGAAGATCTTCAACATATTCAGTAACATCTTTTACGTCAAGATTATTAAAAGCGCTGACTGCGGAATGCTGATTGAAGTTGAGTGCGTCTTTTATCATTCGGGTTAAAAATATCTTTTCAAGATCAGGATCTATGACTGTGATAGCTTCGGAAATATTCATATAGAATTTATCAAGATTTTTCTCCTTGTAAACAGATTTTCTTTCTGCATCCGGTTTTTGTATTTCAATAGAATGCTCTAAAAGAGAATTGGCAATTCTCAGCAATCCTGATGACCTGTAAATCTGTCCGAACCACAAATCTCTCTTAGCAGTCCTGAATGCTTCCTTGTATACCTTTTCCGTCTCAATGAAAAGATCACCATACTGGTTTTGCAGTTCAGGACTTAACAATATAAACTGTTGCAGTTCCTTTTCCTGGGCTTTCTTGTTTGAAATCAGGGACATTCGTCTTAATCCAAGCATTTTTCCTTTATAGTTTTTTGTTACATTTGCAAGACTTTTTATCCTTGCCGCATATTTGAGAGCAAGTCCGGGATCATTCTTTCCCAATTCTTCCATTGTTTCAATTTGAAAATCATAAAGCTCAGAAATATAAGGCAGCTGAAAATTCTGCTGGTATTCAATAAACTGAGAAGGTTTATGCCTGAAGGTTCTTCCAGGATAACCGAGAATAAAAACAAAGTCTCCTTCTTCAACGCCTGAAGGATTTACCTTCAGATATTTTTTGGGATTAACAGGAATATTATCCGGTGAATACTCTGCCGGAGAACCATCGGGAGCCATATATGCTCTTAAGAAAGAAAAATCTCCCGTATGCCTTGGCCAAACCCAGTTATCAGTTTCCCCGCCAAACTCACCTATACTTCTTGGAGGAACATATACTATTCTTACATCAGGATAAACTTTATATTTAAACAGAACGTATGTTTTACCCTGAAACATTTCCGAGACTTCATATTTCAGTGTGCTGTCATTTATTTCCGCTTCGGCTATGATCTCCTTAATCCTTGATTCGGTTTTGCGCTTTCTTTCTGCAAAATCAGAAATATTCTTTACAGAGCTTAATACCTTATCTGAAACATCTTCATAGGATTGTGTAATTTTGCAGAACATTCCACTGGCCTGTATTTCCTGTGTTCTGTTTCTGGCCAGAAAACCATGTGTTACATAATCATTCTCAACTGTACTTGCAGCCTGAACAGCTCCGAATGAGCAGTGGTGATTAGTAATTATCAACCCACTATCTGAGATAAAGGCGCCTGTACAACCGCCGACATTAACCAGTGCATCAATAAGGCTTACACCTTCAGGATTATATACCTCGACAGGATCAATAAGCAATCCTGCTTCTTTAAGATTGAGTTTATGTATTTCACTAAGGGGATACATACCTTCTTCGGGACGAAACATTGCCGAACAAACTAAAAGTACCAACAATGCAGCAGTAATTTTCAGATAATGAACCATAAAAAAGCTCCGGAATTATTTGATAACAAACATAAGTAAATAAAGAAATAGTATCATTCATTAAATATCGCGGATCGATCCTGATTTTTCAATGATGAATCCGATCCGGTTCACAGCATTTCCGCAATCCCCATAAGTTCAGGTTTGGAAATGCATCAACGGAGCCGTTCAGAGAGGATACGAGAAAGATAACTGCTGGTTACTGATCACCTGTCGAAATGGGGATACAGCGGATTTCTGAGTAATTAATCACCTTGGATAAAATAGAGGGAATACACAGCTGAACTGTATCGCTGAAGTGATTTAATTTTTTATAGTAAAAAAACTATTCAGTATCCTTCCTGACAGGTTTATAATCAATATGAAAGCTGAATTCAGGGAATTTTTTCGGCAAATGAATGATATTATAAATCATCACTCCTATTGACATTCTATCCAGCCATGATGATAAGGGCCATCCGAAATGAACATGGATCTTTTTTTCTGTCCCAATCTCATATTCTATTGTTTTCAGCAGAGCTATTATCATATCAAAGAGATTAAGTTTTCTCTGAATAGTAATCCAGTAATGATGCGGATGAAGTGCAACGGGTTCCTCGGTACGCGGGCTATAGAAACTTACATAAACAGAATCTGATCTTTCCTCAGCAGCCTCTTTTTCAGAAGGCCGTCTGAAATAAATATGAACATCATGCTCCATTGAATCCAGCAGCCCAAAAATAATATCCATGGCATTCTGGGTGGCTCTTCTGACTTTAATTTCTGGAGCCCTGGATTTAGCAATCCTTAATCCCAGAAACAGCAATATCACAGTTATACTGAACCATAAGGCTGTACCATACGGCCTGTTCATAACAATATAGACAAATGTGCTTATAAGAATGACAAACAGAATTGAAGTACCAACTCTGGAAGTATGATAAGTAATCTGTTTGGTTCCCTTAGAATATCTGTAGATCAACAGAGAGCCGGTATTTATGCAGAAACTGGCAATGAGTCCTACAGCATACATTTCTGCAAGCACTGCCTGGCTGCCGCTGGTTATTACAAGTATTACGCTGTAAAATAAGGCGTTAATAATATGTATTCTATAAAAGGATTGCTTTTTATTGGTTGTAATCAGCCATTTGAAATTATAACGATCCGCTACTTTTTCAATCAGCTCACCTGAAGCAACAATAGCAGTATTTACAGCCATGATCAGAGTGATACTTGCGAGTATACTAACAACTACACCAAATAAGGGTCCGTTCAGTTTTGCAGCAACCGCCGGAATAAGATCCGTTTCATGATTTGAAAGATCAATATTTGCTGAGAGTGCAAATAGAGCAATGAGAGGGGTTACAATACCAACTGTAAATGCCAGGAACAGGTATGCCTTTTTAATTTCCTTCCAGCTCTTAACCAGGGATGCCGTCTGAAGAACAGATTCAATACCGGAGTAAGCAAGAATACAGCTGCCTATACCAATGATCAGGTTCTGGTAACCGCCGAGAATTGACTGACCTCTGAAGTCTCCTATGAAATAATTGAAACCCTCTCCGATTTTCGAAAAGGAAGAAGCATCCAGATTTGAAAATCCTCCGATAAGAAAATTAACGAGTACAAATGATGCAAAAATAAGAATATAAAATGTCAGCTTTGTACTTTCTTTAATACCCCAGATATTCAAAAGCGCAATAAGCCAAACAACCGCAAGTTTAAGGAAAAATTTAAGTTCCGGACCCATCGCCAAAAATGATGTACCGTTTTCAACTGCACTGACAGTGGATATGGTTGCAGTAAGTACATAAGTAACCAGAATGGATGAGATCGCAATGAAAGAAAAACTTGGACCAAGTACAAGATATGAGAAAGAATAGACTCCTCCCCCTTTAATACGATTTGCCTCAAGTATTTCGGAAATCTCTACCATGCGGGTTGAAAGAAAACGGATCAGGATTGAAGTAAGGGCAATATAAATGATTGCCTTAAATCCGATGAACCTGAAAGCTTCGAAAGGAGCATAGTAAATTGATGTTAATTCATCCATCAATGTTATGATTCCAATTGCAAACCATGTTAACCACCACCGTCCATTGGATAAATATGTGAGGTAATCTTTCTTTGATATCAGTTTATAGAAAAAGAATATCAGCAGCAGGTTAAGAACTAGAAAAGCGAATGTTTGCATGCTAAACATGATATGATTTCAGCAGGTAGTTTTGGTTAAAATAAACAGGCCTCCGTGACAGTTTCAGGTATTTCTCAAGTTCAGAGAAGGAGAAATCGGATATGTCGGACACTAGGTTCAAAGAAGTTAAGTAATATTGTTTATAAAATTATAGAATAAGGTTAACTGTCCGTTCAAACAGAGCCACTAAATATAATGTTTTTGTGAGACAAAGATCAACAATTAAAATTAATACCAGCAAACCAATTCTTTTAATAATCATATATGCTTACCAGTCCTTTTTTCATAGTTATGCAAACTATTCGTATCAGAGCTCAGATATCTGTGCTAAAATGAAGTCCTTTAAAAGGCATTATTTTTGCCCAATGACAATGCGATAGCTTGTAGCCTGACGTGAGTACCTGAGTTTAATTTTGGTAATTAACTACCGATTACTTAATTTTTATTATCAAAATGGTGAACAAATGAAATTTGTTTCGTTTGACCTGTTTTTAAACTCTACCCGTATTATCCTGAAAATCTTCATTGTTTTTTCTTTTTCCGCTGAGTTCAACGCACATTGGCAATATACTTTAGTTTTTAATGCCGGAAACCTTGCATCAGGGATTTATTTTTATGTCATCAGTGCCGGAGACAAACAGTTATCCCGCAAGATGATTTTACTGAGATGAAACTTCATGAGGTGTTAAAATGAAATTCATTTACTGCTTTCTTTTTGTAATTACCAGTCTGACGCTGGCTGAAAACAAGGATTCACTATGGGTTGAATTCTCCGGTGATACTATTAATATCTGGAATTCAGCGGAGTTAAACTGCTGTTCGCAAATCAAGTTCGAAGCAGAGATTAATAACAATCACATAACTTTAACAGAAGTTGACACTTCAGAAAGTTGGTGCAAATGTCAATGCCCTTTTAATCTCTGCGCGTCATTGCCTGCACTCCGGCCGGGTGTTTACACAGTTGATTTATATAGAAGGTTTTTAATTTATTATCCTTATGATTCGCTTATTTTCGCCGGTACAATTCAGTTCGAGGTTCCGGAAAAGAATACCACCACTCCATATCTGCCTTATGAATTTTCAGGAATTCTTGATCTGCTGAAATCATTTCAAAGCCAATGCCTGAATGAAACAGAGGATAACTCAATCATATACTCTAATTCTTTTGAATCAATTAAGGATACTATCGGCTGGCTGGGATATTTAGAATTATATAAAGAAGCTGCGCCAGGTAACGGAAGCTATTCTGCGCATGTGAGCGGCGGCTGCATTTGGCCGCACGCCTGGTATATACTGTCTCCATTTAACGAGGATGGATATTTTATTCTGCGCTGTTGGGCAAAGGATCTTGGGGTTGGGGGTATTGCTGGTATTATGCCTGGCAATGATCATTTTAAGCAGGTACGGATTTCTGTTCATGGCAATGAATGGAAGTACTATGAAAGCTCAGACACATTATTCTGCCCTGCCGGGGAAAGCATAACATTATTTTTAGGGGCAGGAGGCATTATTGCAAGTGCAATGCTGGTTGATAAACTCGAAATTGTAAAAATTAACGCGACCTCACAAACTACGGGCATTAATGAAAATGAGCAGGTATTATCATTTGAACTGAATCAGAATTATCCTAATCCTTTTAATCCTTCAACTAAAATTAAATATTTTATTCCTTCAGAAAATAATAAATATTTAAATAATGTAGAATTGAAAGTATATGACCTGTTAGGTAATATAATAGCTATCCTTGTTGATAAGCAGCAGTCTCCCGGATCATATGAAGTAGAGTTTATTGCCGGTAATTTATCAAGCGGTGTTTACTTCTATATATTGAAAGTAGACCAAATAACTCAGTACAGGAAAATGGTTTTGATCAAATGATTGTAGCGCTGGTTAAAACTCTATTTCAATAATTCCAGCTTAACCTAGTTAACCTGGTTCTTCAGTTCAGATATCACTAAACCACTAAAAGGGTACTAAGACTTACACTATCTGAATGGAATTGCTTGACGGTTATCACATCAGCAGAATAGAGGCTTTGGTTTTAATCGATTTCCGAAAATTATAGGAACTCATATTACAAGAATTTAGGTTCTAATGTAATCATAACTTAGAGATCTATGAAACATGTTGTAATAATCGGTTCCGGACTTGGGGGTTTATCGGCAGCCCTCCGTCTCTCTTCAAAGGGATATAAAGTTACAATCCTGGAAAAACACTCATCCCCGGGCGGCCGGTTAAATCAAATTATACTGGATGACTTCAAGTTCGATATGGGTCCCTCATTCATGAGCATGACCTACGAACTTGATGAACTATTCACCAGCACAGGTAATAAAAATCCTCTTTCCCTTTCCAGGCTTGATCCTCTTTACCAGGTTTTCTTTGAGGGAAACGATAAGCCATACAAAATCTGGAAAGATCTGAAAAAACTTGAAAAAGAGTTCGAGGGAATAGAACCCGACTTAGAACGCAAGGTTGAGAACTATCTTAAGAGAGCTGCGCAGTTTTTCCATGATACCGAAAATAAGGTTGTGAAGAGCAACTTTAATGGTAAACTGGATTATCTTATGAAGCTTACAAGTGTACCAATGAAACACCTGCCTTATTTATTTAAGGATTTATGGAGTGAAATTGAGAATCATTTTTCATCTGACCAGGTAAGGATAATATTTTCTCTGGTCGCTTTCTTTCTCGGCTCGACACCTTTTCAGACTCCATCAATATATTCTCTTTTAAATTATACTGAGCTTAAGCATAATGGTTACTGGAAAATTGAAGGAGGAATGTACAAGCTGGTAGAAGAACTTGTGAAAATACTAAAAGCTAAAGGTGTAGAAATCTACCCTCTTACAGAAGTAAAGCAGGTGCATATTAATGATGGTAAGATCTCTCATATTGCAGACCAAAATGGAAAATATTGGTTTGCCGATATGTTTATAAGCAATGCTGATGCAGCAGCATTCAGGGGACAATTACTGAACAGACGAAAATATTCAGAGAATAATCTGAACAAAATGGATTGGACGCTTGCCCCATTTACAATATATATTGGTGTAAAGGGCAGAATAGACAGACTGATTCATCATAATTACTTTCTTGGACATAATTTTAAAGGTTATGCTGATTCCATATTTACATCGTCAATCATTCCACAAAAGCCGTATTATTATGTAAATGTTTCTTCAAAATCGGTGTCAGATGCGGCGCCTGAAGGATGTGAAAATCTTTTTATTCTTTGTCCCGTTCCTGATATGCGTTATAAGAATGATTGGTCAGACAAAGAATTAATTGCTGATAACATTATTAAAGATCTGTCACAAAGGGTCAACTTTGATATTCGTACCAATACACTGGTCAGAAAAGTACTAGCTCCTGATGACTGGGCCGAAACATTAAACCTATACAAAGGCTCCGGACTCGGATTAGCACATGGTATGAATCAGATAGGAGCATTCAGGCCGTCCAATAAAGATGAGAAACTCAAAAATCTGTATTATGTTGGAGCATCAACAACTCCGGGTACAGGTTTACCGATGGTTATCATCAGCTCAAAACTTATGATGGAGAGGATGGAGCATGATAGAGCTTTACAATAAAACTAATTTTGATATCAGTAAAATCATCACCCGTAATTATAGTACCTCATTCAGTTTGGGAATAAGTCTCTTCTCTCCCCAATTCCGGAGAGCAATTTATAGTATATATGCATATGTCAGAATTGCGGACGAGATAGTAGATACATTTCATGATTATGATAAAGCAGCAATACTGAACAGATTCAGGGAAGACACATTCTGTGCAATTAACCAGGGAATATCAACGAATCCGGTGCTGCACTCTTTTCAACAGATAGTTAAGGAGTATAATATTGAGAATGAACTAATAACTGCATTTCTTGATAGCATGGAAATGGATCTTCATAATTCCTCTTATGACTACACAGAATATAATAATTACATATATGGATCAGCTGAAGCTGTGGGACTAATGTGTCTTCGTGTTTTTTGTAATGGTAATAATCAGATGTATGAGAGGCTTAAACATCCGGCCAGGATGCTGGGAAGTGCATTTCAAAAAGTAAATTTCCTCAGAGATATAAAGAGCGATATAGATTTTCGCGGGAGGATCTATCTTCCGGGAGTTCATGTGTTATCAGAAATAAATCAGGATAGTAAGAAACTTCTCGAAAAAGAGGTGGAACGTGAATTCGCCGATGCACTTAAGGGAATTATAAAATTACCTGACAGCGTAAGACTGGGGGTTTATACTGCATATCTTTATTATTATGTTTTATTAAAGAAGATAGAAAGAACCAGCATTACCGATCTCTTTAAAAGAAGAATAAGAGTATCAGGGTTTACAAAACTAGTGCTGCTGGTAAAATCTGCAGTAACAGTAAAAATTTTGAAAGTAGATCTTAATGAAAAAATATAGTTCCATTTTAATAATTCTCTTTAGTGCCTGTCAAATTTCAGCGCAGGCAGACGATTTTGACCGTAAGACATTATCCTATATCAGGGATGAATTCTATCTGGCAGTTGAAGACGAAAACTCCGCAGAAAGCCTGCTGAAATTTTTAAAAGGTAATTTTAATTATCCTGGTGAAACTACTCCGGCAAAGATACTTGCATATACGGGTGCAGTGGAAGCAGTTATGGCAAAGCATGTTTTTAATCCATATTCTAAATTCAAATATGTAATAAATGGCTTAAAAAAACTTAACAATGCGGTTGAACAATCACCTGATTTACTTGAGGTAAGGTTTCTCAGGTTTGCCGTACTCCATAATATTCCCGGTGTATTTGGCGTAACAGATGAGCGCAAATCTGATATGGAGGCAGTATATGAATCTTTGTTAAAGAAAAATTATTCGGATATAGATTATGATCTTCAAAAAGGGATAGCTGGATTTCTTATTAACTCCGGAAGATTAACTCCTGACCAGCAGGATAATTTATTACTTCTGTTTCCGGAGAACCGGAATCAATGAGTCTATATCTGTTTCTTAATATTCTGATTATTATCTTTCCATTATCATTATCCTTCGAGAGAAAGATTGAATATTACAGAAAAATACTGCCGGTTTTGGCATCAATCATTTTGGTCTCTTCAATCTTTATTATATGGGATTTGATTGCAACCTACAGAGGTGATTGGGGTTTTAATCTTGAATACATTAGCGGACTGAAATTATTTAATCTTCCCGTGGAAGAAATATTATTCTTTCTGACTGTGCCTTTCAGCATTCTGTTTATCTATGAAACAGTAATTTTTTATATCCCTGACAATAAAATATATTATAATAAGACTTTGTATACTTCAGCCGCAGTATTTTTTTTAATTATCTCTGTTTTAAATTTCAGCAGATATTATACTTTTACTGTTTTTCTATTTACTGCTTTATTTATTATAATTACCATGCTATGGTTTGATGAAATATTTCGCTCGAGAAATTACTGGTTGTTCATACTTATAAGTTATGCTCCCTTTCTGATATTTAATTACATTCTAACATCATTACCGGTTGTATGGTACGCTTCTCAATCCATTCTGGGTATAAGAATAATTACTATTCCAATAGAAGACTTTTTTTATTCATATTCATTGATTTCAGCTTATCTGCTGGTATATTTATTTTTTAAGGAAAAATGGCTACAGAGAAAAGTGCGGCAATAATTGGAGCCGGTCTGGGCGGTTTATCAACAGCTATTCATCTGGCTAATGCGGGATATTCTGTTGATGTCTTTGAAAAGAATTCTTCTCCAGGCGGTAAAGCAGGATGTCTTGCTTCATCAGGATTCAGGTTCGATACAGGTCCTTCTCTGTTAACCATGCCGCTTGTGCTTGAAGCAATATTCAGCAGTTCAGGAGAAAATATTTCTGATTACCTGCACATTGAACCATTAAATATAATCTGCAGGTATTTCTATAAGGATAAAACCGTAATTAACGCCTATAAAGATCCGGAAGAGTTCGGCAGAGAGATTAATACAAAAACACATGAATCCCCTGCTTCGCTTTTTGAATATCTTAATTATTGTAAAAGGATTTATGATCTTACGGCAGATCTTTTTCTCTTCAGCAGCTTCGGAAATATTTCCGGCATGTTTAACAGAAAAGCATTTAAAACAATGATGAACATCAGAAAGATTGATCCTTTCCGCACAATGAATAATTCTATAGAATCCTTCTTTTCTGATAATAGAATTGTGCAATTATTCAACAGGTATGCTACTTATAATGGTTCGAATCCCTATAAAGCGCCTGCCACACTGAACATCATTCCTCATGTTGAATATAATATTGGTGGTTTTATTGTTAAAGAAGGTATGTACGCTGTACCGAAAGCACTTGAAACACTCGCGTTAAAGAAGGGAGTAAGTTTTCATTATAATTCTAACATCAGACATATAGTAGTTGAAAATTCAAAAATAGAAGGACTTTTTACAGGCGATAAAAAGCTTCATTATTCAAATATTATTAGCAATGTTGATGTAAACTACACTTATAAATACCTTTTGAATTCCAATGTTCCGGGAACGAACAGAATGGAACCATCTTCATCTGCCTTTATTTTTTATTGGGGAGTAGAAGGCAGTTACCCTCAGCTGGAAGTTCATAATATTCTTTTCTCAAATGATTACCGGACTGAATTTAATAACATCTTTGATGCTAAAGTTATTCCTGAGGATCCCACTGTCTATCTATACATTTCATCTAAGTTTAATCCTTCAGATGCTCCCGAAGATCATGAAAACTGGTTTGTAATGATAAATATTCCCAACACAAATGGAAAGAAGATCGAATATAATGTAGATAAAATCCGATCCGGAATTATAAAAAAAATAAAAGACTATACAGCTATCAATATTACAAATAAGATCATTTTTGAGAAATATGTTACTCCATTGGATATTGAACATGATACAAATAGCTACTGCGGAAGTATATATGGCATGTCCTCAAACAGCAGAAGCGCAGCATTTCTCAGGCACAGGAATAAATCAAAAATTGCGGGGCTTTATTTTGCAGGGGGTAGTGTTCATCCCGGAGGCGGCGTGCCCTTAGTACTTCTTTCGGGCAAACTTGCTGCCGAATCAATTATCAGAGGTGAAACTTGATACAGGCAAAACAAAGCAGGATTGCCAGGTTATTATTTAATCCTTACCTGAACCATATACTTAAACGGCATTTTTCAGGTTTTTGCGTAATGAATAAATTCCCTCTGATCGGTGATGATGAAGGATTGTTAATAACACCCAATCATTTCAGCTGGTGGGATGGATTCTTTATCGATTTTATTACACGCCGATATAGTCAACGTCAGATACATATTCTTATGCTCGAAGAACAACTAAAACGTTACTGGTTCTTCAGATATCTGGGAGCGTATTCGATCAACGATAATAAACCTAAGAGCATAGTTGAAACTGCATCATACACTTCAACAATCATTCAGGATCCTCATAATTTTGTTGTATTCTATCCTCAGGGTAAGATGGAACCATATGATAAAAGGCCGCTTGAGCTGAAAGAAGGGTTGTTATATTTTCTTAAAAAGCTTGCCAGAAAAACTACTGTAATTCCCGCTGCTTTTAAGATCCAATATTCCGAGGAAATGAAACCATCCATATATGTCAGATTCGGTCGTCCTTTATATCACCACCAGATACTATCTTCATTTGATGATTTCAGGTGTGAGTTTAATGAAAATATTTCGATGCTTGATAAGTCAGCACCATTAACCAAACCTGCAGGAAAATTCTTTTGGTCCAAATACTAATATTAACAACAGCCATTTTTCTTCTGATCTCTTTAGTTGTGATCATTATTAATTTCTTCACTGCTCCCCTGCTGAAGAATTTAACTGATGATCAGCAGCATACCGGTAAGAAAATATCCGTCCTCATCCCTGCAAGGAATGAAGAACATAATATAGGTAAATGCCTCGCATATGTTCTTAACCAGGATGTGAACATCTACGAGATTATTGTTCTTGATGATCAGTCTAGTGATAATACGAAGAATATTGTGTCAGACATTGCTGCCGAACATAGTAATTTAAAATTAGTAGATGGCGAACCTCTTCCCAAAAACTGGATTGGAAAAACATGGGCTTGCGAACAGCTGGGTAGAATTGCAAAGGGTGACCTTCTGTTATTTATTGATGCAGATGTGGAAATGAAACCCCGGGCTGTTAGATCAGCTTTACACCTGTTGAATAAATATGAACCAGTTATGCTTTCCTGCTTCCCGACACAAAAATTAAAATATTTCGGTGAGTGGATGATAGTACCGCTAATGAACTGGCTGCTGCTCTCTTTTCTACCGCTGAAATCAGTATATTCATCAAAGAATAATTCTCTGGCCGCCGCAAACGGTCAATTTATTTTAGTTGATCGTAAAACCTACATTAACATGGGAAGCCATGAAAGGGTTTCTTCACAAATAGTTGAAGATATGGAGCTCATCAGGAATTACAAATCTGCCGGATTAAAAGTAATGACGGTACTTGGGAATAATACTGTATACTGCAGAATGTACAACAGCTTTAGTGATGCATTTAATGGTTTTTCAAAAAACTTCTTTACAGGATTCAGGATATCTGCTACCGGATTTATTATTCTTATACTGGTTCTGTTCACAATATATTTCGTGCCTTATATTTTTGTCTTTATGGATGTAAGATTTTTATGGCTGGTATTGATAATAATTTTATCCAGAATAGTTATATCTGTTTTAAGTAATCAGAGTGTTTTATTAAATCTCCTGCTTCATCCACTGCAGATTTTAATAATGCTTTTAACCGGAATCTATTCTGTAATTGTTAATAAAAGAAAACGAATTGTATGGAAAGAAAGACCGCTCTGACGGATAATATTGTAATAACAATAATTTATGTAATATTTTTAGTTGGCGTAATTGGACACATAATTGCCGCCACCTTTCCACTTATGCTGAAAATTACACCATATGTACTTTTAATACTTGGTCATTTATTAATTTTAAGGTTTGCTGCCACTAAAAGCACAAATGTTTTAATCTGGATTATAGCAGTATTTCTTTTTACGTTTTGTATGGAAGTGATTGGTGTAAAAACAGGCTGGATATTTGGCGAGTATAGATATGGCAGCACACTTGGTTCAAGAGTTTTTGATGTCCCTGTGATTATTGGATTTAACTGGACGTTTGTTATTCTAGGTGCAATATCTTTATCGCAAAGAATAACAAAAAACAAATATCTGGTGGTATTATCAACAGGAATCATTGCAGTTATATTTGATCTGATCCTTGAACCAATTGCGGTGAGACTGGATTACTGGCAATGGACAAACAACGAAATTCCTGTTATGAATTACATTGCATGGTTTCTGATTGCAGTAATATCTGCAATTTTATTTTATGTTATTAAACCGGTTAAGCTTACTATGCTTCCGGCTAAATACTTACTTGTTCAATTTACATTCTTTTTTATTTTAAGTTTATTATCAGCAGGATAGTAGTGGGAATTGTAATTTCATTTTTAATATTTGTAATCTGGGGCGGACATTTATACTATATACTCAGGTTTGTTGAAGTTGATTACACTTCTGCAATGTTCTATTTACATATAGTATTGCAGGCTTATTTTTATACCGGATTATTTATAACAAGCCACGATGCAATGCATGGAAGTATAAGTAAGAATAAAACAGTTAACAGATATATAGGAACTGTTGGTGCTTCCCTTTTTGCGGGACTCTCATACAAAAAGCTTCTTAAAAACCACTTTGCTCATCATCATCATCCCGGAGATGAACATGATCCGGATTTCTCTGAAACGTCACAAAATTTCTTTATCTGGTGGTTCGTTTTTCTTAAAAGATACCTTTCAATAATACAACTGGTGATAATGGCAGTGATGTTCAATCTTTTAAAGATTTGGTTTGATGAGTTTTCTATATGGTTCTTCTGGGTTCTTCCGGCGATTTTAAGTACCTTCCAGTTATTCTATTTCGGAACATTTCTTCCCCACCGGCGCCCCCATGCTGATAAGATGAAACCACACAATGCGCGGACACAAAAGGCAAATCATTTATGGGCGATGCTGAGCTGTTATTTTTTCGGTTATCATTACGAGCATCATGAAAACCCCCATATTCCTTGGTGGAAGCTGTATAAAACAAAAAATAAGCCGGTGAATGGCATTGAATAGTTAATCTATCTCAAAAAAAGAGGTTTTTTTCTTCTATTTTTTGCCTACCTCGAAGATTTTAATTAGAAGAAAACCGGCCAGAAAACCTCCAATATGTGCAGCGTAAGCAACACCGCCTGTTTGTGAACCGCTGCCAAGTACCCCGAGTCCGCTCACCAATTGAAACACAAACCACAATCCAAGTGCAAATATTGCAGGAACATCTGTAATAAAATAGCCGATTAGTGCTCTTACCCGTCTTCTTGGATATAGCAGGATATATCCGCCTAGTATTGCTGAAATAGCACCCGAAGCTCCGAGTGAGGGAATGAGGGTATTGCCTCCGGTAGCTGCCATAGCAAAGACCTGGGCAAGGGATGCAAGGACTCCGCATAAAAGATAGAACAAAAAATATCTCAAGTGGCCCAGCCTGTTCTCGATGTTATCTCCAAACACCCATAAGAATATCATGTTTCCGAAGATGTGTGCCAAACCTCCATGCATGAACATTGAAGTCAATAAAGTGAGATAAACAGAGCCTGGAGTTTCCTGAAGTCCGGGAATGGCATACTCTTCGCCTAAAGCCGGATCTCTGTAAATTCTATCATCTGTTACAATATCTTCACCCGTTAAGATTTCTTCAGGTACTGTTGAAAACGCGTAAGTGAATCTCACATCTGAACCCATACCCTGTAGAAAAACAAAAACCAGAATATTGGCTATGAGAAATAAATAATTAACAAATGGTGTAAGGGTACGATCCCGGTTATCATCTCCTATCGGAAATAGCATACTGGTGGTTCCTTCAGGTTAAATTTCAGACTTATTTGTGTCCCGGAGGGGCGACATGCTCAACATTATTATTATAATTTAAAACAATATTGCAAATGAATCAATCTGAATAGCAGATGAATCTTTGATGTTTGACATTAAAGGCTTGAATTATTACATAGTAATAAAAGGAGATTTAAATGAAGGGCACTACTATCATTGGTATTATTTTAATTATTCTTGGAATAATTGGTTTTATTATTGGAGGTTTCAGCTTTACGACTTCCGAAGAGGTTGCGAATGTTGGTCCGCTTGAACTTGAAAAAGAAGAAACGCACTCAGTTCCAATTACTCCTATTGCATCAGGAATTGCAGTCATAGCCGGTATAGTTCTTGTTGTTGCAGGTACGCGAAAATAAGAAGTATCTCAAAAGACTGAACAATGTGATACTGGTTACGGTTCTGCTGATTAATTTGCATAATAGGTTATAAACCCCTTAATTATTCTTACCTGCAACTTATAAGCTTAAGGAGTAAAATGCATAATAAAGATGTAATAATAGAAGAGTTAAATTCTATCGGTATCACTAATCTGGATGATGTATTCTATAATTTATCAGTCCCGCATTTATATGAACATATAATTTACAGACGTGAGGGTTCTATAGGGGAAATGGGACCCATGGTAGTCCGCACCGGGCAGCATACGGGGCGGAGTCCAAATGATAAATTCATTGTAAAGGAATCATCATCGGAAAAAAATATCTGGTGGGGCAAAGTAAACATTCCTTTCGAAGAATCTAAGTTCGATCAGATTTTTGATAGAATGAAACTTTTCATTCAGAACAAAGAACTCTACATCCAGGATTGCTATGCAGGAGCTGATCCGGATTTGAAAATGCCTATCAGGGTAATAACAGAAACTGCCTGGCACAGTCTTTTTGCAAAAAACTTATTTATTCCTCCGGGAGAGGATCTTTCTAATCACCAGCCTGAATTTACTGTAATTGATATGCCGAATTTTCATGCAAGTGTTGAGAAAGACAACACGAACTCAGAAGTATTTATATTGTTGAATTTTAAGCGCAAGCTGGTATTGATCGGCGGAACAAGTTATGCAGGGGAGATTAAGAAATCCATTTTTACAATCTTAAATTATATTCTTCCTCTCAATGGTGTTCTTTCAATGCATTGCTCAGCAAACGTGGGGACAAATAAAGATGTCGCTTTGCTGTTTGGGCTTTCAGGAACTGGTAAAACTACACTGTCTGCAGATCCTCTGAGGAAACTAATTGGGGATGATGAACACGGCTGGAGTGACAAAGGTATATTTAATTTTGAAGGCGGCTGCTATGCTAAAGTGATAAGATTATCGAAGGAAGCAGAACCTGATATATACAATGTCACACAAAAATTCGGGACAGTGCTTGAGAATGTATCGGTAGATTCTGAATCAAGGATGTTAAATCTTGATGATGATTCTTTAACTGAAAATACCAGGGCTGCTTATCCTCTCAGATATATAAAAAATATTGAAGAAAGCGGATCAGGTCCACATCCAAAAAATATAATAATGTTAACCGCTGATGCTTTTGGTGTCCTGCCTCCTATAGCAAAACTTACATATGAACAGGCTCTCTATCACTTCCTGTCTGGTTATACTGCAAAAGTTGCAGGAACAGAAAAAGGGGTTACAGAACCAAAGGCTACTTTCAGTACTTGTTTTGGAGCACCGTTCATGGTTCATCATCCTTCAGTATATGCCAACCTGCTTGGAGAGAAAATCAAAAAACATGATGTAAAATGCTGGCTGTTGAACACTGGCTGGACCGGTGGACCATACGGCGTTGGCTCCAGAATGAAAATTGCTTATACAAGAAGAATGCTGAATGCAGCACTTAATGGTGAACTGGATAATGTAGATTACTTTGATGATCCGTATTTTGGATTAAAAGTACCCCTCTTCTGTCCTGATGTTCCCTCAGATATTCTTAATCCAAGGAACACGTGGATTGATAAAAATGCTTATGATGAAGCTGCGAACCGACTTGCTGCTATGTTCCATAATAATTTTAAGCAGTTCAGTGACATTGTTACCTTAGACGTTCTGAATGCCGCTCCTAAAGCAAAAGCAGGTGCTGTTCTATAACTCCCGAGCAATCGAAATTCAGAATATTGACATCTAACATATATGTTCATTTACAAGTGAACATATATGTTCATTTACTTGCTTTTGGTCTAAAAGACGCGGCATTGAGGCCGCCTCTCACCGGCAGGCGCGGCAAGCCCAGTCTCTACAAAAGGGTGTTCAATTCTATAAAATACGCCTATATACTAGTTATTTTTTTTTCTTATATTCGGTACTGTAATTATCGCGGTTATCCATATGTCTGACAGTCCTGATATAAAATTCTCGCCAGAAACTATAATTCAATATCTTGAAAGTGCTCCAATTGGAATTCTGATATTTTCCGGGAATTTCGATATTGATTTTATTAATGAAAACTTTATCCATTTCGGTTTACTTAAAAATGACCGTGAAGATTACCTAGGTTCTAGCCTTCTGCAAAGCAGTTTCGTTAAGGAACTTAATATTTACAAGGAACTTCAAAAAACCTCAGCAGGCATACCTTTTGAGAAAGAGATAAAATCCTTAAAGATGATTGAAGGCAGCGAGATTTCAATGATGGTCAAATGCGCGCCGATGCTTCAGGATGAATTATTTAAGGGTGGTATACTAATAATTGAGGATATGAAGATTGCGGGTGACATAATCAGGAAATCCAGAACCAGATTAAATGTTTTCGAAGAGGCGTTCAAAACAGTATACGACATTTATTTTATTTCAGATGCCGATCTGAATGTTAAAAGTTTTTTTAATACAAAAAATAGTGCAGCGTTTCCTGATGACACTGATTATACAGGAATGAACCTCAGGGATATATTCCATAACCACGTCGCCGAACTTGAACAGTTCTCCGAACATAAAAAGAATATTTCGTCTAAGATCGAAGTCAGTCTTCAAAAAAATAATTATATTTTTCAACTCAGAATAATTCCAATATTTACCGCTTCAAAAGTTGCATCAGTTGTTTTAACCTTAAGGGACATCACAAAGAATTCAACTGAAGGAATAAAGCAGGAAGATGAAATTGCCGAATTAAAACAGTACCAGTTTATCACTTCCGCAATTACAGATGCCGTGATTTCAACCGATCTTTCGGGCAATGTTGTCTTCTGGAATAAATCAGCTGAAAAGCTTTTCCATTATACACGCAGTGAAGTTTATGGAAAATTTATCGGGAAGATAATCAGACCTTTCAGCATTAAAAACTTTGAAGATATCAAACGTGATATTCTGAAAGGCACAGTGTGGGAAAGTGAACTTAAGATAATAAATGCTATCAATGAGGAAGAATATATTTCCGTACGCATTAGTGCTGTCCATGATACAAATAAAGACACTATTGTTATACTTTGTTCCAGCGTTACTGAAAGAATGAAGGTTGAAAGAGAACTGAGGATTTCAGAAGAGCGCTTCAGAAATATTGTAATTAATGCTAATGAACTTATTTGTAATCTGGATCTTAACGGAAATGTGATATTTGTTAATCCGCATTTCATTAATACTTTCGGTTATACCGAAGGTGAGCTTCTTCAGAAAAACATAAAGGATCTTATCGATCCTGAATTCTATTCAAAAGGAGAGCTTTCTTTACCTGATCTGGCCTCGGAGAATATAAAAAATATGGAACTTAGTTTTATCTCCAAGTCAGGCAGAAAGTTCTTCACTCTTGCTAATTTCTCTCCAATACTGAACTATGATAATACTCCCAGATATTTTAACGGGATATTTACAGATATTACAGAAAAGAAAGAAGCTGAGAAAGATCTGCTCATGATCCGGTCAGTTTATGAAGCTTCAAAAGATGGTATTTCTGTTGAAGTAAATAGAAAATTTATTCTGGTTAATGATTCTTTCGCACGGATGTTCGGATTTGATAATATCAATGAAGTGACCGGAAAAGATTCACTTGATATAGTTTCAAATGGTGATATTCCCAAAGTAGCAAAATACATTCAGGAACGTGAGAATAAGCTGAACGCACCGAATAATTATGAATTCCTCGGCAAAAGAAAAGACGGGTCCTCTTTTCATGTGGAGACTTCAGTTACCTCATACGAGTCGGAAGGCAAAATATATATTGTATCTGTATGCAGGGATATAACTGAACGCAAAAGAGCACAGGAAGCTATAAAGGATTCTGAAGAAAGATATCGGAGCATAATCGAAAACATTGATGATTTCTTATGGACTGCGGAACTGTTAAACGGAAGAATGCGGCCGGTGTTTTACACATCCACGGTAAAAAAAATCACCGGCTACAGGCAGGAAGAGTTCATTGCCGATTCAAAACTCTGGATGAAGCTAATACATCCTGACGATTCGATATTAGTTAAACGTAAGCTCCGCCTCCTGTTTAATGATAAAGCACGTACTTCTGATGAAATTGATTTCAGAATAATAGACCGGTCGGGCAATGTTGTCAGCGTGCGAAACCGAATTAGCATAAAGCGGAACAGTGAAGGAAATCCGTTTAAAGTTTTCGGACTGGTAAGTGACATCTCAATGAGCAAGAAAGCTGAAGAGGATCTCAAAAAATCAGCTGAGGGATTAAAGGAAATCAACGCTGCTAAAGATAAATTTATTTCCATTATTTCACACGATTTAAGAACCCCATTCAGTTCCATACTTGGCTTTACCGATATATTGCTCAGTGAGAAAGATATTCCCGAAGAGCAGCGGACTCAATATATCAATTTTATTCAGGAATCATCCAGAAATATGCTTGCTCTGGTTAATTCGCTTCTCGACTGGACCAGATTACAGACTGGAAGAATTAAGTTTGAACCGGAAAGGCTGAACGTAATAGTTGTAATAGAAAAAGCGCTGAATAATATGAGAGGCACTGCAATACAGAAAAGCATCTCCTTAAAGAACAATGTTGAACAAAAACTTTTTGTTTATGCTGATAGTAGTCTCCTCATGCAGGTATTTAACAATCTTCTATCGAACGCAATAAAATTTACCAGGAATAATGGAATAATTTTTATTTCAGCTATTCCAAATGAGAAGCTGAATCAAATACAATTTATTGTTAAAGATTCCGGAATAGGAATCAAAAAAGAAGATATTGGTAAGTTATTTAAGCTGGACACGAAATTTACTACAGACGGGACTTCAGGTGAAAAAGGAAGCGGGTTGGGACTTTCTTTGGTTCATGACATTATAGTAAAACATGGCGGGAAAATCTGGGTAGAAAGCGAATACGGGAAGGGAACTGAGTTTCATTTTACTATTCCTGTCGCTTCCGCGAACATACTTCTTGTTGATGATAATAAAACCGACAGGCTCTTATATTCCAAGATACTAAAAAAAATTATACCTAATTATTCAGTAGTACTTGCGGATAATGGTAAGGACGCATTTGTTCATATACTGAACTCGACACCTGCCCTTGTAATCACTGATCATAATATGCCGGTAATGAGCGGATATGATCTGGTAAAAAAAATAAAATCCTCAGAAATAAAAGGTAAGCCGCCGGTGCTTGTGCTCAGCGCAGATATAACGAAAAATATAAGTGATGAGTATAGGGAGCTGGGTATAGAATTTATATTTCAGAAACCGGTAAACCTTAGCATATTTAAAGAAGCCATAGAAAAATCTCTCAGAAAAGCACTGTTTAATTAATACTGATATCAAGCACTGAGAACTTTTTCCATCCGTTAAAATCGAAATGCCACCATTCAGTATTTAAAGGTTCAAAGCCATATTTAATCATTGCTTCATCAAGTATCCGCCTGTTCTTCAATACATGATCAGGAATATTCTTATAATCACGGTGAGCTTTTTCAGTAAAGTCATCATATTGGGTGCCCATATCAAGTTCGTTTCCGAGTGAATCAATTATGGTAAGATCAACAGCAGCTCCGCGGTTATGACGCGAACCTTTTCTGGGATCTGCTACATACCTGTCATCCGGCACAATTGCCCAAAGTTTCCATTGCACTGAAAGTGGTCTGTACCCGTCAAAGATTTTAATGCTCATGTTATAATTACTCTGAAGGTACTTCTGCACTTTAGAAATACTATCCGCAACAACCTTTCTTAAGTAAACTTTACTTGTAGGATAAAGTACTTTGCCTGTAAAATTATTCGTTGTAGCGTACTTAACATCAGTCAGGATGGTAGAATCAATTGTTCCTAAATACACAATGCATGTATCACACTGTGCTAAAACGGAACCGGTAAGTATTAGTCCCATTAGAAATGATTTCATAAATGTATCCGTTTGTAACTGTATTATCAGGAAATAACGAACTCAATTGATTTTTCTTATTTTGACTTAAGGAAAACGTAACCTTCTTTTGTATTAAGTCTTACTTTACCACTGGTTTTATGTAGTACTTTTGTACCCGCTGCATCCGGACTGACAAGCATATTCCATTCCCCGTCCGGGAGAGTAAATTCAGCATGATTATGATTATCTGCATTCATCATCACCATAAATTCATTACCATTATGATTTATAGTATAGGCCACCGCAAATGGATTATGCGCCGTCTGAACGAATTTTATTTCGTTATATTCAGCTCTTCTGAATGCATCATAAGTTTTGCGAAGTTCGATCAATCCCCTATAATAATCTACAAGATCTTTATTCAGATCAACATGTTTATAGTTAATGTAGTTAGTTTCATTATCCTTGTTATAGGAATTATGATCAATTTTACCTTTGTGGTGCTCACCAGTTACTTTAATATTATGCGGAATGACCTTGCTGCGCGCAAATTCCTGTCCCTCCGAAATCATAGTGATACCCTGTGAAGTAAAAAGGAAGAGTGCTGCCAGTTTATTCAGTTTCTTTTGATTATCTGAGAGTACCGCATGTTTATCAACATCTTTTATCACTTTTGATGTATCGACTTCTCTTAGACCCAATCTAATGAAATCGCCAAGTGTATAGCCGTCATGTGACTCGAGGTAATTTACTGAATGTTCTTTTTTCTGAAACAGACCATGCCTGTCACGTACCAGAGTACCATTAACATAGCTTTTGATGCGTTCCGGATCATTATTCCCGAACCAGCTTCCGAATATCCAGCCTAATCCGTTTTCAGGATTTTCTCCTTTAATGCCATTCCTGATCTGATCATTCCAGCTGCCCCATTCGCGTAAAGAGAATCCTTCAGGATCATATCCCCCGCCCCAGGGCTCACATACTACTATAACATTTGGATTTACTTTTCGTGCTTCACGTATAATTTCTTCAATGGTTTCCCAATCAATTAAGCGTCCCAGATCAAATCTGAATCCATCTATATGGTATTCTTTTATCCAGTATAGTATACTCTCAATGATCATCCTGCGTGCCATCGGGCGTTCAGTTTTAAGGTCATTTCCGCATCCGCTCTGGGCAACAAAATGTCCGTTCTTATCGAGTCTGAAATAATATTCCGAATCAATTTCTTTCAGGTTTCCCAGTTCATATTCAGATATATGGTTATAAACCACATCCATTATTACTGCTATACCTTCTTTATGAAATGCCTTTACCATTTCCTTAAAATCATTAACCTGCCTAGCTTCCTTCCCCATCCAGGTATTCCATTTAAATTCATTCCAGTCTTCACTGAAGTATGCTTCAGGAGCAAAAAAAGCAGCTGTCATATAACCCCAATGATTTCTCTCATATGGATTCCAGGTGTTATATCGGCCAGCCATTGACTTCCTGTAGGGAATTTCTATGTTTCCGAATTCCTGTGCAGGAAGTAATTCAACAGTATTCACTCCAAGTGATTTTATGTAATCAATTCCTCCCTTCTTACCTTTCTCAACAAGCCCTTTATACGTTCCGGGATGTTCAGAACCGGAGCTGATATGAGCAGTAAGGTCCCTGATGTGCATTTCATAAATTATAAGATCACGCCAGTCTCTCTGAATTGGCTCATCACCTTCCCAGTTAAAATCATTTTCTTTCACCACTATACCTTTGCGTACATTCATATATGTATTATATGTTGTGACTGCCTTTGCATAAGGATCAAGCGTGAGATGTTCTGCGGAAGTATCTTTATTTATAACTCTGAATAAGTAGTAAGCACCATAGTTTTCTCCGGGCAGACGCTTCTCCCACACACCATTCTCGTCGGACTTCATAATATATTCCTGAGCTTTTTCCTGCTCAGGTGATTTATATAAATGCAGATAGACCGTTTTAGCAGAAGGTGCAAACAACCTGAATATTGTGTTTCCCTCTTCAACAAAAGCGCCCAGCTTTTTATCGGAATACAATTTACTTAAATCGAGTTTCAGGAGATTTCCTGATTCCGTCAATGTAAGCTGATCTGACTTTTTATCTTCTCCACCAATATGCACAGTTCCACCTTTTGAAAATATTGTTGCTGTTACAGCCAAAAAAAAGATTATTGCTTTCATTTATATTTACTTGTTTTTGTCAGGAAACATAAGAAAAATCGGGTAAATGACAAATAGTAAACAGGAAGTATAACACATTATGAATACATTATCGAAGAATGAAGAACAATCTTAAATTACAGGATCCCTCTATGTATTGCCGAAGTATGATATTATTGTTAGCTTATAGTAAATTTTAATATCTGGTTATAAATATGAATTTATTATCTCTTCCACAAAGAAAAATTAAATCCAGTTTGAGGAAGCTTTTTCTCAGAACAGGTGAGGAAATTATTTCTTTTGACAAGGAACTGGAAGAGATGAAAACTATTCAGAAAAAACGAATTGAGGAGGAGCAAAGTGTAACTGATATTTCTGAAAACATAAATAATGCTGAAGAGGCGTTATATGAAGCACTTATTTCAAATATAGAGCTTGACGCAGCACTTGCTCTGGCCTCAAAAGGTTTTGAACTCATCTCTCTTCTTCCAGGTAAAAACTCGAGTTCAAACCTGGTATTTAAAAAGAACGGTATTGATATAAATTTATGTATTTCAGACCATACAAGAATGTTAGTAGAAGAAACAATAAAATCTTACTCTTAACGTAAATAAATCATTTTTCCTGTATCGTCAAACAGAAGCGCTTTCTCAGAATCTCTCACATTAAGGTTATAGAAATACACACCGGATGGTAATCCGTAATCACCGGGTTGAAATATAAATGTATGATCACCTGGAGCAAGATTAGTATTTATCAAAACAGCAGCTTCTCTTCCGAGAACATCATAGATCTTAAGGTGAACTGTAAAATCCCTGCTTTTTCCGTCGCGAGGAATTGTAAAATCAATCTTTGTTGAAGGATTGAACGGATTCGGATAATTTTGTGATAACCTGAAACTCCTTATAACCGGTTCACTGCCTGAATCTGTAAGTACGGTATGAGTTTTAAGAATCCATTTATTCGGATCAAAATCCAAGTATTCAGGAATACCGGTAACATTGAAACTGAAACTCTGGCTCTGCTGGTTATTAAAAAGAGTAACCAGGGTATCACCTTTTTCCGTTTGAACTCTTACCTGTACAGGCATTGTGAAATAACCAGGATTTATATTTTTACGCTGTTCAATATTCACATTTACAGTATAAGTACTATCCTGCAGGTGCTTATAGCCCCAACTCACGGTATACTTTGGAAAATTTTGTCCGTATATCCATTGAGAGAAAAAGTAATCCAGATCCATACCTGAAACTTGTTCAGCGATCATCTGAAAGTCTGCCGTAGCGGCATTACCATAAGCAAACCGGGAATGCTGTGCGTAATTTTTCAGGATATTGAAAAATGAAGAGTCACCTACAACTCCCCGGAGCATATGAAGAACCACCGCGCCTTTGGAATAAGTTCTGTTATGATCAAAAATTTCTGAGAGTCTTGTAATATCCATAACATAAATGCTCCCCAGAGCCGCGGCAGCATAAAGCATATCGTTTGCGATAGTAGACTGGTAATCAGATTTACCATAGATCCTTTCATTGTATAGTGCTACGGAATATGTGGCAAACCCTTCATGCAGCCATATATCCTGCCATGTACCGGCAGTAATTTTATCCCCAAACCATTGATGAGCAAGTTCATGAACTATCAATGATTCATTAAAATTTCCCATTGATGCGATAGTCTGATGTTCCATACCGCCGCCAAAACTGCATTGAGCATGTCCATATTTTTCCTTAAGAAAAGGATAAGGACCAAACAGATCTGAAAGCACTTCAAGAGCCGGAATAGTTCTGCTTAATTGTTCCCTGGTTATATTGTTATATCTTTCACGCCATATATAATGAGTAACGGGCATTGAATCAGCTGGAGAATAATTGAAATAATCAGTTTGGAGAACATAGTCAGCCATGGCAAGCGATATCAGATAATTTACTATGGGGTAACTCTCTTTCCATTTGAAAGTTCTTGTTCCATCAGGATTATCAGCAATCCCGATAAGCTTACCATTCGAGACGCTTGTAAAATATGGTGAGCTGGTGATCCAGATATCAGCGGAATCTGCTTTATCATTTAAAGCATCTTTACAAGGCCACCAATTTTTTGATTCATAAGGCTGACTTAAAGACCATACAATAGGATTTCCATCCGGGGTTCTGTCAAATACAAAACCGCCAAAAGTATTGCCATCATGAGATCCAGGATATCCATGATAGAACACTTTAAGCTCTATGGTGCTTCCGGACGAATAGTTATTTCCAAGATTTACTTTAATGACATCATTCTGGTGAGTATATGTGAGGAGTTGTTCTTCTGATGTTATTGAATCAACGACCATATTTGATTCCAGATCCAGAAACAATGAATTTATTGCAGCAGAGGAACTGACAACAAAGTTCATAAGAACGTCACCACTGACTGATTTGGCGTCGTAATTAACTGAAATATTCAGTTTATAATATTTTACATTAATCGAAGAGTCACCGGGATAAGTTACTTTTTCCGTTTTGAATAATCCCGATAGGTGTTTCATTTCCTGAACAGATGTAGTGTCATATGTCTGTGAATGAACGTATCCGGTTATTAAAAATAATATTACTATACAGCGGTTTATCATTTCTTATTTTATCTTTCTTATTACTGTTTCAATAGAATATTCGCCATTGCTGTGCCTGTCAGGATCTTTGATAGTATTACCCTCACTGCACTCCTTAATATACACAATTTCATAATTTGTAAGTGTTCTCCGGATAAGAGGGATCAGACCAATTGTATCAGGATTTTCATCTTTATCGATTAGAAAGAAATGTTTATGATTATCGTTAAATCTTGAGGGCAGCGTTTTCTTTTTTTCATAGAGATCGCGATGAGGGATATAGATTATCAGATATCCTCCGGGTTTTAGTACACGCCACCAGTTATACATGGCTTCTGAGGGATCATTCAGGTGTTCGAGTGTATGTGATGAATATACGAATTCATATTTCCCACGCGCAGCACCCTGCAGCAGTTGAGCATCTCCATGCTCAAAATCCCAAACGTCCACTCCGGGCACAACAGGATCTCCGCCGTAACCTATATCCAATCCTTCTCCCCTGCAGTAAAGTTCAAAGAAGTTTTCTTTTTCTCTGCGGCTGCGTGCTTTAAAAGTTTCACCGGGAATGAAAGGTCTTCCTTTAGTTAAATATTTCCTTTTAAGATAATTACGATAAATAAATCTTCCTGTATTCCAAATTGGAGAAGGGGTGTAACGGTAAATGTATTTGAGCAAATTTCCTCTGAACTTATATTAGATAAATTTAATGAAGATAAGCGAAAAAATAAATGTTGAAATGGAGTGATATCTCTTTCGAAAGACGCGCTGTACTTAATCCCGAAGAATGTAAAATAAAGAGGCTGCGTGTACAGCCTCAATAATATTATCCCATGAAGAAACTTAAAAGAATACCCGCAGCAACAGCGCTGCCGATAACACCTGCAACATTAGGAGCCATCGCGTGCATAAGCAAGTGGTTAGTTTTATCATATTGTAAGCCTATTACCTGTGATACCCTCGCACTATCAGGTACTGCAGATACACCGGCATTACCTATAAGAGGATTGATTTTATTTTCATCGCTGAGGAATAGATTCATTATCTTTGCAAACATTACACCGCCTGTTGTAGCGATAACAAAAGAAACCGCACCGAGAGCAAATATACCTATGGATTTTGCTGTAAGAAATGTTGTCGCCTGGGTGGATGCTCCAACTGTTAACCCAATCAGAATGGTTACTATATCAATAAGTGAACCTTTGGCAGTATCGGCTAATCTTTTAGTAACACCGCTCTCTTTTAAAATATTCCCGAAGAAAAGCATACCAAGAAGAGGCATAGCGCTTGGGGTAATAAATGTTGTAAGCAATAAGCCGACTATAGGGAATAATACCTTTTCGAGCTTTGAAACCACTCGCGGAGGTTTCATTCTGATAAGTCTTTCCTTGTCTGTAGTAAGAAGTTTCATTACCGGCGGTTGAATGACCGGGACCAAGGCCATATAAGAATATGCGGAAACCGCAATGGCACCTATCAGTTCAGGAGCAAGTTTGGAAGATAAGAAGATAGCTGTAGGTCCGTCAGCTCCGCCGATGATACCAATTGCTGCTGCCTGCTCGGGTAAGAAACCCAGATAAAGCGCAATCATATAAGCACCAAAAATTCCCAGCTGTGCCGCTGCACCCAAAAGGATTAGTTTAGGGTTTGACAGCAGAGTAGAAAAATCTGTCATTGCGCCAATACCTAAAAAAATAAGAGGAGGATAAATTCCCTTTATAACTCCGAAATAAAGATAATTCATTACACTGCCCGGCTCATAAATACCTATCTGAAGGTTGGCATCCTGTAGAAATGGTACATTCCCAACCAGTATACCGAAACCGATGGGAACAAGCAGAAGAGGTTCATAGTCTTTTGCAATGGCCAGATAAATAAATACTAATCCCACCAGGAGCATTATGCCATGACCAATTGTAAAATTCGGAAAGGCAGTATAGCGCATGAACTGATCAAAGCCATCAATAGTAAAACGAATAAAATGCTCCATTACTAACCTCCGATTTCGATTAGTATGTCGCCTTCAAGAACCGGATCACCCTGTTTTACTGAAATAGATTTTATCACACCTTCCTTATCAGCGTTAATGGAATTTTCCATCTTCATAGCTTCAAGCGTAATAAGCTTATCGCCCACTTTTACATTCTGACCTTCTTTAACATGAACATTAAGGATAACTCCCGGAAGCGGAGATTTAACATGACCCACACCCTTGGGGGCGGTTGGCCTGCTTGTTTTTTGAATTGATACAGAAGATTCTGTTGAAGGCGATACAACAGATCTTACCAGTTTTGGTGTTTTTGTTTGTTGAACTTTCTTTTCAAGTTCAACTTTGTATACTGTACCATTTACTTCAACTTCAGCAATATTATCTTCTATATTCAGAATATCAACGTCGTATTGATTTCCCTGGATATTAAATTTGAATTTTTTCATTGTGTTTCAATTCCTGATTATCTTGGATTTTGTCTTAGACCATATATTTTGGAACTCCACGGAGAATACGTACGGGAGACTTTGTTAATGGTAAGTATTGCGTCTTCATAATCATGTTTTTCTTTGAAATACATGTGAAGTGCATAAGCAATTGCGGCATTAACTTCTCCTGATACAACGGTCTGAGGTATGGATGAAATTTCACCCTCCGCGGGCTTTCTGTTTTTCCAGTTAAGGATCTTCGTAATGTTCATAAACATTATGTACAACAGTAACAGAGAACAAAACACCACAGCCATTCCTATTGCGGTCATGCCCACACCAATGGGGTCAACCTCAAGAAATTCACGTGAGTTTTCTGTTATTTTATTTATTGCTGTACTATCTGTCTGCAAAAAGAGCATTAACATATTAACCTCCTTATAATGGAATGTTTGAATGTTTCTTCGGAGGATTTACATCTTTCTTTGTTGCGAGAGACTGTAATGCTCTTATTATTCTGAACCTCGTATTTCTTGGTTCGATAACATCATCGAGATAACCATATTTAGCAGCCACATATGGTGTAGCGAATTTGTTTCTGTACTCTTCTTCTTTCTGATTCAGGAATGCCGCTCTTTCTTTTTCATCTTCAAACTGACTAAGTTCTTTATTGTGAAGAACCTCAATAGCTCCTCTGGGACCCATAACCGCGATCTCTGCAGTCGGCCATGCATAATTTATATCGCCTCTTAAATGTTTTGAACCCATTACATCATAAGCACCGCCGTATGCTTTTCTTAATATGACTGTAATTTTCGGAACTGTGGCTTCACCATAGGCGAACAGAAGTTTAGCACCGTGGAGAATAATACCTCCGTATTCCTGTGTGGTACCGGGAAGAAATCCGGGAACATCAACAAGGGTTACTATTGGAATATTAAATGCATCAAGGAATCTTACGAATCTTGCTGCTTTACGCGATGAGTTAATATCAAGAACGCCTGCAAGATAGTTTGGCTGATTGGCAACAATACCAACCGACTGTCCATTGAACCGGGCGAAGCCAGTAATAATATTCGGGGCATAGTGCCGTTGAACTTCAACAAATTCATTGTGATCTACAATTGCATGGATCACATCTTTTACATCATAAGGTTTATTAGGATTATCAGGAATAATGCTGTTCAGGGCGTCATCGAGTCTGTCTATCGGATCATCACACGGAACAATCGGCGGATCTTCAAGATTATTCTGAGGCATGTAGCTTAGTATTTTTCTGATCAGCAGAATTCCTTCTTCCTCATCATCGGCAACAAAATGAGTTACGCCTGATTTGGAACCGTGAACCATTGCGCCGCCAAGTTCTTCTTCATCAACAACTTCTCCTGTGACTGTTTTCACTACTTTTGGACCAGTTACAAACATATAGCTTGTATTTTTGGTCATAATAGTAAAATCAGTAAGTGCGGGTGAATATACTGCACCGCCCGCGCATGGACCAAAGATAGCGGAGATCTGCGGTATTACTCCGGAAGCCATAATGTTTCTCTGGAAGATATCGGCATAACCTCCAAGACTCTTAACACCTTCCTGAATACGCGCACCGCCGCTGTCGTTAATTCCAATGAGAGGTGCGCCTACTTTCATAGCCTTATCCATAACCTTACAAATCTTCACAGCATACATTTCGGAGAGTGAGCCGCCGAATACAGTAAAATCCTGTGAGAAAACATAAACCAGTCTGCCGTCAATTGTACCGTACCCTGTAACAACTCCATCAGAAAGATAATCCTGTCCTTTTAGACCAAAGTCAATGCAACGGTGAGAAACAAACATATCAAACTCTTCAAAGCTTCCTTCATCAAGCAGCATGTCGATTCTTTCCCGGGCTGTGTATTTGCCTTTCTTATGCTGAGACTCGATCCTCTTCTCTCCTCCGCCCAGTCTCGCCTTATCGCGCATATCCATCAGCTCCTGGATCTTTGCTTCAATACTCATTTTAACTCCTGAAATCGATAATTTTATATTTTATTATTACTTGTGCTCACACAGTTCAGTCAAAACACCGTTTGTGGATTTTGGATGAAGGAAGGCGATATCCAACCCTTCAGCGCCTTTCCTGGGTACTTTGTCAATCAACTGAACACCTTTTTCTTCTACTTCCTTCAGAACATCAGGCAGGTTATTAACAGCAAAAGCGATGTGATGCATTCCTTCACCTTTCTTTTCAATAAACTTTGCAATAGGTCCATCTTCAGCTGTAGATTCCAGTAATTCTATTTTGGTCTGACCTACCATAAAGAAGGCGGTTTTTACTTTCTGATCTTTCACTTCTTCAACAGCATAACATTTTAAACCAAGTATATTTTCATAATATTTAATCGACTCCTCGAGGTTCTTTACGGCTATTCCAATATGTTCAATATGAGTGGGTGTCATTTATTTTTATTCCTTAATTTTTATTTTGCTAACTACAAACAATGACTTATAAACGGGTTCCGAAGGATTATACAAATACGCTTTCTTTATATTCACCAAACACAACGCGCATAGTATTACAGATCTCGCCTATGCTTGCATAGTTTCTGACTGCTTCAACAATAAAAGGCATCAGGTTAGCGTCGCCTTCAGCTGCTGATTTAAGCTCCTGAAGTTTTTGGTTTACTAATTCATTATTTCTTTCCGCGCGTACTTTGGCTAAGAAGCGAACCTGTTCATCCTGCACTTTCATATCTATCTTAAGAAGTCCTTTCGGTTCTCCCTCTTTGACCTGATATTTATTTACGCCAACAACTATTCTCTCACCTTTTTCCATTTCCTTTGTGAACTGGTAAGATGCGCGTTGGATTTCACCCTGAACATATCCATTCTCAATTGCGCTGATCATTCCGCCAAGGGCATCGATCTTATTTATATATTCTTCAGCTTCTTTTTCGATCTGGTCTGTGAGTGCTTCAACATAATATGACCCTGCCAGAGGATCGATAGTATTTGCCACGCCGCTTTCCTGTGCAACTATCTGCTGTGTGCGAAGAGCTATTCTAACCGAATCTTCTGTTGGTAAGGCTAAAGCTTCATCACGCGAGTTTGTGTGCAGACTTTGTGTTCCGCCAAGTACAGCTGCAAGAGTTTGAATTGTAACTCTTACAATATTATTATCAACCTGCTGTGCTGTTAATGTAGAACCGGCTGTCTGGGAATGGAAACGAAGCATCATAGATTTTGCTTTCTTAGCATTAAATCTGTTCTTCATTATTTTTCCCCAGAGACGTCTGGCTGCCCTGAACTTTGCGACTTCTTCAAGCAGATCATTATGGGCATTGAAAAAGAATGATAATTGTCCGGCGAACTCATCAACATCCAATCCTGCATTTATTGCGGCATTAACATAGGCCATTCCATCTGCCAGTGTAAAACCGACTTCCTGTGCTGCTGTTGATCCTGCCTCCCTGATATGGTAACCTGAGATAGAAATTGTATTCCATTTGGGCACTTCTTTCGAGCAATATTCGAAAATGTTAGTAATTAACCTCATGGAAGGCTTTGGAGGGAAGATATATGTTCCGCGTGCGATATATTCTTTTAATATGTCATTCTGTATAGTACCGCTGATCTTGTCACGTGTTACCCCCTGTTTCTCAGCAACTGCAATATACATTGCCAGCAGCACAGAAGCGGGAGCATTTATGGTCATTGATGTTGAAACCTTATCGAGAGGTATCTGATCAAATAAAACTTCCATATCAGCTAAAGTGTCTATTGCCACACCCACTTTACCAACTTCACCGTAAGCCATAGCATCATCACTATCATATCCTATCTGGGTTGGTAAATCAAATGCTACTGACAAACCCGACTGTCCTTGTCCCAGCAAATATCTATATCTTTCATTTGATTCTTTAGCTGTACCAAATCCGGCATATTGTCTCATTGTCCAGAATCTGCCTCTGTACATTGTCGGCTGTACACCGCGGGTAAAAGGATACTGACCGGGGTAGCCAAGAGTTTCGTTATAAGTTTCTGAATTTGTGTCATTTGGGGTGTATAAAGGTTTAACAGGTGAGAAGGAGGCGGTAGTAAATCCCTTCTGGCGTTCAGGGAATTTATCGATGGTTTTTTTATACATCTTTTCTTCCCAATCTTTATAAGCTGCCTGAACCTTTACCTTTAATTCTTCATTATTGTGCATTTTTGTCGACCTTTGAATAATATTAAGAACTCTCATTAAGCAATTTATGTGCCTTAATTAAACATTGTTTAATTCAACTTAAATGATAAAAAACAGTGATAAAAAGACATTTTTCTCATTTTATAGAATATACTTCGGCCATCTGAAAAAATAAGCTTATTTAATTAAAGAATTTCGCTTGCTTACAAAATCGGAAAGTTGAGGCCGGGCGAGGGGAATATAATGATTTAACATTAAGGAATTTTTTATCGACAATAGGTCAATTATTTTCAAGGGAGAGATATGAGTTTTTATACTAAGAAGGTACTTTTAATAATACTTACAGGATTATTATTAACCGGAGTGGTTAAAGCACAGGATGACAGTAGTTCGGTTTTGGATTTTGATTTTGGAGCGGAGGTAGTGAGCCGGTATATCTGGCGCGGAGTTGAATCAGGAGGTGACCCTGCAGTACCCCAGCTTCAGCCGTATGCTTCATTTAGTGTAGACGGCGGAGAATATGGTCTGCTGGAACTAGGAGCATGGGGATCTTACGGCTTCTCAGGTGATTTCAGTGAAAATGATCTGTCATTAAAGTATACTTATTCTACTTCCCCTGTAAATATCTCTCTAACATTAAATGATTATTATTTCCCTTACCTGGGTATAAACTTTACTAATTTTGAAGATAAAGGAGAGGGTGCACATACTATTGAAGCAGGACTCGCACTAACCGGGAATGAATCCTTCCCCTTCACTTTTTTAGTAAGCAAAAATATAAAGAATGATGTGCCCGAAGATAAGTCGCTGTATGTTGAAGCCGGTTATGCATTCAGCATTAATGAAGTTGAGATGAATGTGTTTGCAGGCGCGGCACAGGGAATGAGTTTATGGCATGGGATCAGCACGGACAAGTTCGAGGTATGCACTGTGGGTATAGGTGCGGGTAAGGAAATTAGAATATCTGAGAGTTATTCGCTGCCGTTAGGAATTAATTGGATTATGAATCCACATCAGAAGAAAACATTTTTAGTATTTAAGGTTGGACTCTTTAAGGCTGACAGGAATTAAAATTGGCTGTTAAACCTCCGAAGCGCCGGAGGTTTTATAATAATAGGAGGAGTCCAAAGCAGATTGTAATAACAGCGATAGGAAAACCCGCCTTAAGATATTCTGTGAAACTAAGTTCTATTCCCTTCCGCCTTGCTGATTCAGCTACAATCAGATTAGCCACAGATCCAAGCAAAGTTAAGTTACCTGCGAGTGTTGTTGCCATAGCAAGTACAAGCCATGCCTGATGAGGATCAGAATATGCAGGTATGATAGGTCTGTATAGCATAACAGCAGGCACATTAGAAATTAAATTGCTTAGCAATGAAGATGTGAATGCCAGTGCAGGCATGCCCTGATCAACATAGGGCTGAATTGAAGTAAAAAGTTTTTTGCTTAATCCGCTTGCTTCAAGCGCTCCCGTTATGATAAACAATCCTGAGAAAAATACCAGCAATGCCCAGTCAATCTCTGTGAAGACACGCTGAGGTTTAAGCCGGCGTGTGATTAAGAGTATTGATGCACCTGTTAATGCAGCAAGCGGAATAGAGACTCCTGAAAAGAATAGCACAAGCATAACTACTGAAGCGAATATACTTTTTCTAAGCAGAGGCTTGTATAGTCTGACATTAGCACCGGACACTGAGTGCAAGTCCGAGTTCCATGATGAGGAAAATTCTTTCCGGTATATGATATAAATTACAACAAATGCGATCAGCATTCCGGAGAGCGCTACAGGAAACTGCGCGAAGAAGAAATCTGAAAATCCTATCTTTGATGAAATGCCTATGAGCATATTCTGTGGGTTTCCGACTATTGTTGCAGTTGACCCGATATTCGCTGATGCTGCAAGCGCAATAAGATAAGGAATAGGATTACGCTTCAGAGTTAATATTATTTCCGCAACTAAGGGAGTAAGCATAATGCAAATGGTATCATTGAGAAAGAGTGCTGAAAGTGATCCCGATACTATAATGATCATGACGAGGAGCTGCACAGGTGAGCGTGCGATGGTAATAACTTTCACCATCACCAGCTGAAAAAATCCGGAGATCTGCAGGTTCACATTTATAATCATCATGGCAAGCAGAAGAGTAATAGTATCAAAATCTATTGATGCATATGCCTGCTGAAGTGTGATGGAACCTATTACAACCAATAAAGTCGCGCCCACTAATGAAATGGTGGCACGGTTCATTCGGAGACCCGGGTAGCGGCCGATTGCAATGCCGGAAAGAGACATTATGATTATAATCAGAGTTAATATTTTCATCTCTGAAAAATAAATAAAAAAGCCCAATAGGACACAGATAAAAACGGATGAAGAACAGATTATAAAACCAATAGAACGCGGATTGAAGGGATCAGGCGCCTGCCTGCCGGCAGGCAGGGATTTCCGCGGATCAAAAAGATGACATCTTAAAAAAGATGTCATCTTCATTTTGAAATTATTCCCGGACGAGATGGGGTGCTGGAATGATTTCCGGACTTCTTTTCTTATCGAACCAGCTGTAGACAGTTGGGATAATAATCAGGGTTAATATTGTTGATGTTATTAGTCCGCCTACCACTACAGTCGCCAATGGGCGCTGTACTTCTGATCCGGTGCCTGCTGCAAAGAGTGTTGGTATCAGACTGAAGATTGAAATTAGCGCGGTCATAAGAACTGGACGAAGCCGGTCAACGCTTCCTCTCATAATTGCCTGTTCCAATGATGATCCTTCCTCTCTCAGCTGCGAAATATGAGATACCAGAACAATACCATTAAGCACAGCTACGCCGAATAGAACAATGAACCCGATTGATGCGGGAACTGATAAATAGAGTCCCGAGATGTATAATGAAAACACTCCGCCTATAAGGGCGAATGGTAGATTAGACACAACAAGCAGGCATAAACGCACTGATCTGAATGTTAAGAAGAGCAGCAGGAATATGAGTCCGATTGCAACCGGAGCAATTATCATCAGCTTAGTCATTGCCCGCTGCTGGTTTTCAAACTGTCCTCCCCAGGTAATGAAATAAGAAGGAGGCAGATCTATTTTTTCTTTTATCTGATGTTTAGCATCATTTACAAAAGTACCAATATCGCGGCCGGTAACATTTATCTCGATACCGATGCGGCGGAGCGCATCCTCGCGGCTTATCTGCGCAGGACCCTCAACAAAATCAATAGAGGCGAGCTGTGCAAGGGGAATGTTAGCGCCGCTGTGGGTTGGAATTAATATATTGCCGATTGTTTCAATTGATCCTCTGTTCTCTTCAGGAAAGCGTACGACTATATCAAAGCTTTTATTTTCCTCATACAACTTCGCGGCGGATTTTCCGGCAACCGCCATTCCGATAATCTTCTGAACATCATTGATATGAAGACCATACCTGGCAATCTTTTCGCGGTCGATATCTACTGTAAGGTAGGGCTGCCCTGTAATCTTTTCCACCATAATATCCGTTCCGCCTTCAATTAAAGAAAGAACCCTTGCTATCTCGTCGGCTTTCTTTTTCAGCAGATCAAGATCTTCGCCGAAAAGTTTTAATATCAGCTGAGCTTTAGTACCCGCGACTATTTCATCTATGCGGCATTGGATTGGCTGACTAAAGCCGAATGAAATTCCGGGAATAGATTCAAGTGATTCTCTCATTTCATTCATAAGCTCTTCACGACTATGATCTCCTTCCCATTCTTTTTTAGGTTTAAGCACGCCCACATAGCCTGTTTTATCAGCGCAGCGTGTATCGAGTGCGAGTCCGGTCTGTCCTGTTCTTCCAACGACCACTTCAAGTTCAGGGAATTGCTTGAGTTTCTTTGCAGCGAGCTGATTTATCTCAATAGCTTTATCGAGTGATACACCGGGCAGCAGCGCGATATCCATATCGAATGCGCCTTCATCCATTATAGGAATGAACTCCGTTCCAAGGCGAGGTATTAATAGGAGTGCAGCGATAAAGAATGCACCAGCGGTAGAAAGTACAACAGCTTTTTTTCTTATACTGAACTGAAGTATTTTGATATAAAATTCTTTTATGGTATTCATGATGTAGTTTTCTTTTTCCGGCTGTGGTTTAAGGAGCATAATGCAGAGCACGGGAATAATGAAAATTGACATGAGGAGTGTTGCAAGGATTGCGATGCCCACAGTAAGCGCGAGTGGTGAGAACATTTTTCCCTCAATACCTTCAAGCGCGAGTATAGGAACAAAAGTTACGGCGATGATCAGTTCACCGAAAATGCTCGGCTTTCTTACTTCAAGAATGGCCTTCAGCACGAGAAGAAATTTTTTAGCATATCTTCCCTGTTCATTTAATACCCGCTGAACGTTCTCCACCTGAATGATTGATGCGTCGAACTTCATGCCTGTTGATATTACGAGTCCGCCTATTGACATCAAATTTGCGCTGATGCCGGTGAGTTTCATAATAACGAATGTTAACAGCAGTGATACAGGCAGCGCGATAAGAATAACAGCAGAGCCGCGAAAGCTTCTGAGCAGGATATAAGTGATTATCAGAACAAGTATTGAACCTTCAAGCAAAGCTTTGATCATGGTAAAGATACTTGAGTTAACAATTTCTGAGCGGTCGTAGAATGGTTCAATGGTGATGCCATCAGGAAGAATGCGGCTTTCATTAATGCTGCGTACCTTCTCCTTAACCCGTTCTACAACTTCCCTGCTATTCTCACCGCGGAGCATCATTACAATGCCACCAACTGTTTCAGAGCTTCCGTTTATCGTTGCAGCGCCTAGTCTGACCGCTTGTCCCACTTTAATTTCAGCAATATCTTTCAGGAACACAGGAATACCGCCGGGATTTTTTATTACAGTATTTCCGATATCAGAAATATTCTTAAGCAGGCCTATGCTTCTTACGATATACTGTTCAGAGTTTTTTTCAAGTATATTACCTCCCCTGTTCTGGCTGCTGTTTTCCAGGGTAGTGAAAACATCTTCGATGTTTGTATTATACTTTATGAGTTTTGAAGGATCAATAATTACCTGGTACTCCTTAAAGTGTCCGCCGAAAGAATTTATCTCACTTACGCCGCGCACATTTTTTAATACAGGAGTGATGATCCACTCCTGAAGTGTTCTGAGCTCTGCAAGGTATGCTGTCTGTGCTTCAGGATCTTCAGGCATATTTCCTTTTAATGTATACTGATAGATCTCACCCATTACTGTAGCCACGGGTCCAAGCGCAACTTCCACTCCTTCAGGCACACTCTCTTTTGCTTCAGCGAGACGTTCAAAAACCTGCTGGCGTGCGAAATAAATTTCCACATCATCATCAAATATGAGAGTGACAATTGATAAACCGAAACGCATGACAGAGCGCATCTGCTGCACTCCGGGTATACCCCGCATAGACATTTCAATGGGGAGAGTTACAGTGCGTTCAATTTCGAGTGCGCTGAGGCCATCGGCATGACTTATAATTTCAACCTGGTTATTAGTAACATCCGGGAAGGCATCGATGGGTATTGTGTATGCCGCATATATGCCCAATGCTATTATGAGTGCACAAGTCCCGATGACCAGACCTTTTTGCTTAAGTGTGAATGATATTATTTTTTCCAGCATCAGTGTTCGTGTCCTTCTAATTCTTCCTTATGCAATTCACTTCTTAAGAAAAAAGTACCTTTGGAAGCAATCCTTTCACCCGGTTTAAGTCCTTCTCTAATCTCTACCTGATCACCAAATGTGCCGCCTGGCTTTACAGTGCGTTTATGGAAAGTTGAATCATTCTCAGCGATAAACACAAAGAACTCATTATTCTCACGGACAACAGATTCTGAATCAAGCAGGATACCTTTTAATTTATGATCAACGGGAATAATCATTTCGCAGTACATTTCAGGTTTAAGTTTTTTAGTGCGGTTATCAACTGAAGCCCTGACTTTAATGGTTCTCGATTCATTATCAACCACTTCGCCAATGTATTGTATCTTACCTTTGAACAGTTCATTGAATGCACTCACCTTCAGAGTAATATCAGGCTTACCGGAAAGAGCGGGCAGATCTTTTTCATAAATTTGTCCGTCCGCCCACATTACCGCACTGTTTAATATGCGCAGTGCAGTAGTTCCCGGGGTTATCAATTGTCCAATTACAACATTCCTTTCAATCACAATCCCATTTATAGGAGATTTGATCTGCAGAAGTCCGCTGGTGTGATCATTCTTTCCTGACGCTTCAATTTCCTCCTCGCAGATGCCGATCGAGTGAATGCATTTATCCTGTGCGTCAAGTTCAGCGAGAGCTTTTTCAAAATCAGCCTGAGCCTCGAGAAGAGATTTCTGTGATCCGACCTTCTGATCAAATAAAGTTTTCTGTCTTTTAAGATTAGCATCGGCATACGCAAATTCTGCTTTGGCGCGGATGAATGCGGCTTTTATCTCACCAATCCGAAGTCCCTCAATAATCATTAACACCTGATCTTTCTTAACGTGGTCGCCTGGATTAACGAGAACCTTTTTAATCCTGCCTTCAACAAATGAACCGACCTCAGCTTCAAGATCCTGATTTGCAAGCAGTCTGGCAGGAATAGTAATGGATCCTGAAATTTCGGAAAGAGAAACGATTGAAGTTTCAATTCCAACTTCCCTTATTGATTCAGTTGACAGAATTATGTCATCTGAATGTCCGTGTTTATGTTCTTCATCTTCCGTATGTGACCGATTTTCTTTTGCAGCACAGCCGCCAAAGGTGAGCAGTATAAGTACGAGTGACATATTGAGTAATAATTTTTTCATTTTGATTCTCCGTTAAACTGTATGCCTGCGGCCTCTTCGATTGCAATAAGTGCAAGATTATGGTTAAGCATCACAGTAATAAAATTATTCTGCGCGGTGATAAGTGTACGCTGTGCCTGAAGAAATTCTATATAAGATATCTCTCCCGCATCATAGCTTGCTTTTGCGGTGCGGTACACTTCTTCAGCGAGTGGAAGTATTTCATTTTTATAAGTATTCAGCTGATTCTTTTCATTTATGTAATTGTTGAATGCATTTTTTATTCCAGTTGAAATCTCAAGTTGTTTTGATTTTAACTCAAACTCAGCCGACTTCTGATTTGCCGATGCTTCCTGAATGGAGCCGCGCTCATTGAAGATAAACCAGAGAGGGACTGATACTCCAAGTGAAACACCATAGAAGTTTGGGTTACTGCCGATAGTTTCCCTGAAGTATGCAAGATCAAATGAAGGCAGAAGTTTTGTCCATGCATATTTTTTATCATACGAAGTTCTGGAAACATTCAATGCTGCAGAACGCAGAACAGGATTCCTGTCAGCAGCTGAGAGAAGTTCATCTACATTAAGATTTCCGGATGACCTGTTAAGGCTGTCGGTAAGGTGTACATCTTCAAGATGAGAACTGTTATCAACACCCAAAGCCAATGCAAGGTCGTTGAGTGCGTTCTTATAATTATTGTTTAACTGTCCGGAAAAATTGCGCGCTTCATTAAATTCCACTTTAGCAGTAAGGAATTCAAGGTTAGTACCTTCACCGGCAATAAGACGCTGCTCACTCTTCTGCAGAAAATCCTGCAGAAGAGCTGTATGTTTTTCCTGAATTTTTAATTGTTCGGATAATGCAAGAGTCAGATAATATGCGCGTTTTACATTGATTAATACCTGCAGTTCTGAATTTTTATAATCAGCTTCTGTTATTGCCTTCTGAGCTGAAAGTCCTTTTGCTTTATAATAAATTCCGAAGGGATCATCAAAAGACTGGCTTACTTCAACATAGCGTTCACCGAAGTTTTTAACAGGACTCCCGGTGGGGATCTCTTCATAAGTCAATGAGACCTTAGGTGATTCAAGCCAGAAGCCGCCAAGATATCTTCCGGCTGAGGCATTCACTTCAGACTCAGCCATTTTCATAACAGGATTATTTTTGAGTGCAAAAGAAATAGCCTCTCTGAGAGAAAGGTTATTTGCGGGTAATGGTTCCTGTGCAAAAGAATTATTCAATAAGCCTATAGCTAAGAGTATAAAAACTATTTTGATCATAAATGATATTCCGGAATTATGTACTACAATAATGGATACAGGGACCTTAATACTTAGCAGAAGTATCTAGAAGATGATTTCAGTAGAATATCAGATAAGAATTATGCGGTTGAAGATATAATCAGGACAATCAGTGGAAAGAAAAACATCACGGATTTTCTGATGAATAATTTTGGTGCCGTTATCGTATTGAATGAATATGGGTTGAGGAAGTATATCTGTAATCACATTGTGTATCGCAGGTATGCTTGCTTTGGTAATGATAACATTATTTACCAACTGACAGTAATCGTATGATGCATGATGATCAGTATTTGCTTCGCATGAGAACAGGTCAAATTCCGAATGAAAGAAGTGCATCCCTATTACCAGGAAGAGAAGTATGGAAAATATTTTTACGGTAAAGCTATTCATTATGGGTTCAAATATATGAGAACTAAGGGAATGAAGCAACCTCACCCCCGGCCCCTCTCCTTTTCAAGGAGAGGGGGGTCCTTCCCCTCTCTCCCATCGCGTGATCTACAGATAAATCAAATAATGCCTTCGCAGGCTGGAGCCACGCTACACTGCGGTGCATTGTAGCACAGATTTTAATCTGTGAAATTGTAAACATGCCTTCACAGGCTGGAGCCACGCTACACTGCGGTGCATTGTAGCACAGATTTTAATCTGTGAAATTGTAAACATGCCTTCACAGGCTGGAGCCTACGCTACTCCGCATTGTATTGTAGCACAAGTTTCAAAGGTTATATGGTTTTCAGACTATTTTAAAATGACGCATTTGCGTCATTTACTTTGATGAATTTATGAGGGAATTTGAGGGTGGTAAAATATCGAGGGTAGCTATGAAAGCAATGTTCGCTCTTCTATTAGTATTGGGATGCAGTATATATGCACAGACGATCACTTCCAAAGCATCCGGCGGGAGCTGGAATGATGCTAACACGTGGATCGGGGGCAGTATACCAGGTGAAGTTAATGATGTAATTATTGACGGCACTGTGTCAGTTATCTCAGGCTCCTCGTGTAATAATCTAACAGTTAATGCCGGAGGTGTACTCCAGAACGGCGGAGGACTTGGATGGCTCGCGCTGCACGCCAAAGGCAGCTGCACAAATAACGGGATTATCCGTAACAATCCTGCCGGGAATTCATTTCAAATAGTTGTATGGAAGAATATAATCAATAACGGTGTTTGGAACTGCACTGACACATATTTCCCATTACAATCAGAACAAACAATTTCCCAGGGTCAGGGGAAATTATTTGATACTCAGGTAAGGTTTACTGACAACAGCGGATATGCATATAATACCGGTAGTATTACAGCCATGACAGACCTTACCTTTACGCGAAATATTCAAATGGAAGGTTATGCAGGTGCTCTGGGTTACTTGTGGCAAACCCTGAATATGAATAATCATTCTCTTACATTAACTGCTGATGCATATGCTTTCCGGGGTACAGTAAAGAATGCTTCCAGTCTGTATATTCTTCAGAATGCATGTATAGCAGATATCACTTTCGAAGGTACCACAACAATCAGAGGAAGAGGAAGAATTTACAATTCAAATGTTTCATTTAAAGGGGAAATAACTATTGCGGATACTCTGCAGAACTGTGGAGGACTAGGGTGGCTTACGGCTCACTTCGAAGGAAAGCTTATAAATAACGGAGTTATAAAAAATAATGACGGCGGAAATTCATTACAGGTAGAAGCCTGGGGTGATGTTCATAATAACGGCATATGGAGAAATTCCAATACTTTCTTTCCCGGCAAAAATAATCAAACCATTTCACAAAGCACCGGTAAATTTTTTGATACTGAAATCCGACTGGCCGACGCGGGAGGATTCGGTTATTCAACAGGAATTGTATCTGCCGGCACTGATCTGACATTTAATAAGTCATTTAATATGCATAGCTGGAATGCGGAGCTTGGGGACCATTGGGGAATCATGGATATGAAGAATAACAATATTGTACTCCGTGGGGCAGCAACTATTTACAGGGGTATAATTAGAAATGTAAACAGTATCAGTATTCTTGAAGACTCATATATCTGGGATATGAGTTTTGAGGGAAATGTAACAATTAAAGGACGCGGAAGAATAACAAATGCCAATGTTACATTTCATAATAATGTAATTGTTTCCGATACACTGCAGAACGCGGGAGGATTAGGCTGGCTGGCAGTGCATATTCAGGGATCACTTACCAATAATGGTGTGATTAAAAATAATGAACTGGGAAATTCACTCCACGTGGAGGTTTTTGGTGATGTTCATAATAACGGCGTCTGGAGAAATAGTAACACCTACCTACCATGCAGAGATAAACAGGTACTCTCTCAAAGCATGGATAAAACCTTTGATACTGAGGTGAAATTTTCAGAAGCAGGCGGCTGGACTTACAATACGGGATCTGTTACCGCGGGAAGCGACCTGACGTTTACAAAAGCAGTGAACATGCACGGCTACATTGCCGGCACCGGTGATGTATGGGGCGCAATTGATATGAATAATAAGAATCTGTCGTTGATAAAAAATGCCAGCATATTTTATGGGACTGTTAAGAATGCAAAGGATTTAATAATACTTGATAAAGCATATCTGCAGAGTGTAACAATAGAGGGCAATACTAATATAAGAGGAACCGGACGTATAGATAACAGCAATGTTGTCCTGCGCGGAACTATTACTGTTCTTGATACTCTTCAGAATGGCGGCGGATTAGGCTGGCTTACCCCACAGGTGTATGGTGAACTGATTAATCACGGTATTATCAGGAATAATACTGCGGGGAATGAACTTCATCTGGCTATTCACGGAAACGCGTACAATTACGGGATGTGGCAGAACGGGCAGACGCACATATACACTGACGGATTAGAAAGAACAATTGAAGGGGATTTCAACACAATTTTTTGGATTTATAAATCGGGTGAACCTGCCGGTGATAAAATAATTGTAGAGAGTAAATTTATAAATAGCAATACACTTTATCTGAGCAATGGTATTGAAATGCTGGTTAAACCCGGGGCCGAGTTTGTCAATAAAGGAGGGATAGGAGAAAGCGGTTATGTGAATAATAACGGAACGTTTACATCTACACATAACCTGGAATGGTGGAGCAAACTGAATCCGGGACTTGAAGCGGAACTTACATTAATAGAAAAACGGAATCTTGTTGATGTAACAGCAACTTCATTTAAGAATACAACTCACCCTCTGATGAACTCATCAATCAAACAATGGCTTCGCGTTAAAGGTAACGGGAATTCGGGGAATTATAAGATTAAACTTCATTACAATGATGAACTGCTGAACGGCAATGATGAGAATAATCTTGAATTATACTTATCACCTGACAGCGGGAAGACTTGGAAGAAAATCTCAACTCCGCTTAACACCACAAGGGATTTAGTTAATAATTTTATCAGTATAGGGAATGACGCTTATCCTTTACTCCCGGGATTCGGTGATTACATTTTAACTTCGGGCGGAAGTATATATGTACCAAGCATTTCAGCAGCCATTGGCGGAAGGAGTCAGATCAGGGTTGGTCCCCCCAACATATATTCAGTTAGTTACTGGAATAACGGCAATCAGCTGACCGACCAGTTCGCTATAGTACTTAATACCAACCGCGGTGTGCACATTAAATCAATTTTCTCAAAAGAGATATCATCAGGAAAAATTATTGAGATACCTGTTGACTCACTTACATACGGATTCAGGGATGAAGTGGTTTTACTGATTGAGCCGCTGGGACCAAAGGAAGTAAGGAGTTTTGATGTAATACTTACTTCAGAGCCGGATGTTAATATTGAAAAGACGATGGCCGTTGAACCAATCACATTTACGGCGGTTGCATTATGGATAGGCGGGGCAATGCTTGAAGAATATATTTCCAATACTATTGTTGAAGGGTGTTATGAAATGTGGCGGCCCGTGAGGCACGATAAAAATCTGCAGGATGCAAGCATTGAATGTGTACGCAACAGCATGAAGAAAGCGGTGACTGTTGAGAATGGAGTTAAAGGAATTGCAAAGAAAGGCGCGGAAGAGATAATTAAAAAAACCGGAAGGGTGGCAGTATGGCCGGTTATGCTTGCCAAGGATATGTTTGATTGTCTTGGGAATACAATAAAAGGCATGAAAGATTATGTAAACGGAAATTTTGATCAGCAGGGTAAGGAGTTAGTTAAGGTGACGTCGTGGGATCCCAATGCTAAAGAAGGTCCCGGTGGTTACGGTGCACAGGGATTTATGGCAACCGCAGCACCGATGACGTATACTATCTTCTTTGAAAATAAAAAGGAAGCCACGGCAGCGGCATATGAAATAGTTATAATAGATACACTGGATTCGACTGTATATGATATCAGCAGCGTTGAATTCGGCGGTATGAGTCATAGTATGGGCACTGCAGTAAGGGACGGAAATATTCTGACGTGGCATTTTGTTGCGATTGAATTACCGCCCAATGCTAATCCACCTGAAGGAGAGGGCTGGGTAAAGTTTACGGTCAGACTGAAGAATGATCTTCCTACAGGCACGCAGATAAAAAACAGAGCGGTGATCAAGTTTGATTTGAATCCCTGGCTGGCAACTAATGTATACGTGAATACGCTTGATTATGATCCTCCTGTCAGTACTCCAACTGTTGTATACAGAATTCCTGGCGGAAAAGAAGTTGAACTTATCTGGGAAAATAATGATGGAACCGGAGCAGGTGTAAAGAATACCATGGTGTATGTGGCAAATAATGACGGTCCTTTTACATTAGCCGCAACAGTGAAAGGAAATTTTGCACATATACCCGTGGAGCCGAATATATTGTACAGGTTTTATACATTATCGACAGATAATGTTGGTAATATGCAAACGTCGCCGGTGAAGACACTTGAGATAATGACAGGTGTAAAGGATGAAAATGTTATTCCTGAGAAATTTGAGCTTGAGCAGAATTATCCAAATCCTTTTAATCCGAGCACAACAATTTTGTTTGGTTTACCGGAGAAGGGGCATGTGGAGCTGAAGGTATTCAGTGTACTGGGAGAAGAGATGGTTACGTTGGTTAATGATGTCAGGGATGCGGGATATTATAGTGTTAAATGGGAAGCTGAAGGAATGGCGGCGGGAGTGTATATATACCAGATAAAATTTAATGGAGCGGTGAATTCGAAGAAGATGATGTATTTGAAGTGAGATTCGCTTCGCTGTTATTGGCTTCGCGTCATTCGCTTCGCTGTCATTGGCTTCGCGTCATTCGCTTCGCTGTCATTAAGTTGTCATTCGCTGGCGCTGTCATTCATTGTAGGACAGAGGACAGAGGCCGGAGGACGGAGGTCGGAGGACAGAAGTCGGAAGTCGGAGGGTGGAGAAACAAAGAAATGAAGATGTCGGTTCGGAAGTTGGAACCTGCGCTTCAGGCTGAAAGCCTGATATAACATAGCCTGGGGTTGAACACGAAGTGTGAAACCCCAGGATACAGAGACTACCCACACCTCCCACACTGAAGGTGTGGCATATCCTCATTATGTATGCACACGCCAACACAAGCAAAGACAAGATGTCTGGCGTGTGCCTATAGAAATCCATCATGAAGCGACTATGGGAAAGATATACAAGCTTCGCAGGCTGAAGCCTACGCTACTCTGTATTGCAGCATAGGTTTCAATCTGTGAAAGTGTATAGTGGATATAACTTCGCAGGCTGAAGCCTACGCTACTCTGCATTGCAGCATAGGTTTCAACCTGTGAATTGTAAAGTGCATATAACTTCGCAGGCTGAAGCCTACGCTACTCTGCATTGCAGCATAGGTTTCAACCTCGGAGCGAAAGGAATTTATTGGGGGATGGGTTTTTTGGTTTTTAGTTCTTCAATGAATTTCATGGACTTTTCAAAGTTATCATACAGAAGAACTATCACTTCATCATCGATACTTTCGTCTATCGCCGTCTGCAGCGCCTCCAATTCATCCCTGATGAGTTTCACCTGGATATCATCATCTACACTCCGTATGCCTTCCAGCAGCAATTCACCCATTTCACCTGGTTGTCTGCCCCGGAGCATTGCTTCATCCTCTTTAATGATGATGCGTGTGAACATCTTGGCTGCACATTTACCAAATTGTTTTATATCAGTATCGCGCCGGTCCCCTGTACCGCCGAATAATCCTGTTATTCTTGATCCTGAATAATGCTTCAGAAGATTACCTAATGCACGGAGGCTTTCAGCATTATGGGCATAGTCGACAATGATATCAAAATGGCCCATCTTAATAATATTGAGCCTGCCCGGAGTAAGTTCAGGGGAAGGTATAAAGCTATTCAGTCCTTTGCGTATAAGTTCCAGGTCAAGCCCCTGTGCATAGGATGCGAGCACGGAAGCAAGTACATTCTGCACCATAAAAGCTGCTTTACCATTGAATGTGAGGGGAACATTTTTGAGGTGTTCAACAAATTTCTGCTCACCTTTTTCAAATATGAACACAGCATTATCTTTAGCAAGGGCTGCCATTCCGCCGTATTCAATATGATCCATAATTCTGATATTATTTTCATCAAGGCTGAACAGAGCAATATTGCAGTCAATTTCATTTCTCATATTATATACAAGAGTATCATCCGCATTTAATACTGCATAGCCTTCAGTTCTCACACTCCTGGGCACTACTTCTTTAACTCTTGCCATATCTTCAAGTGTATTCATATCAGAAATGCCAAGGTGATCAGCGCCGATATTAAGAACAACCCCAACATCACAATTATCGAATGCGAGTCCGTTCCTTATTATACCGCCGCGTGCAGATTCCAGTACTGCCACTTCAACACATGGATCCTTGAGTATAGTACGCGCTGAAATAAAGCCCGTGGTATCACCCGCGATAATCAGTTTATCATTGACATAAATTCCGTCTGTGGTGGTGTATCCGACTGTTTTGCCCGTCTGTTTAAATAAATGGGCAGTCAGCCGGGTTGTAGTAGTTTTTCCATTAGTTCCTGTAATTGATATAATAGGAATACGTGATTGAACATTATCCGGGAACAGCATATCTATTATTTTCCCGGCAACATTTCTGCCCTGGCCGAATGAAGGATTAAGATGCATCCGGAGGCCGGGAGCGGCATTAACTTCTATTACTCCCCCGCCGTTTGACATCAGAGGAGTATCAAGAGAAGGAGCAACGATATCAATTCCGCAAATATCGAGTCCGATAATGCGTGCAATTCTCTCTAAGAGAAACACATTTTCAGGATGTACTTCCTCTGTTCTGTCGATGGCAGTTCCCCCTGTTGAAAGGTTTGCCACTGATTTTAAGTAGCATGTTTCATTTTCGGGAAGGACAGTATTGGCGGAATAATTCTTCTGACGGAGCAGATGGTTTGTGTGATCATCTATTTTTATTTTAGACAGAATATTATCATGAGAATCACCTCTTCTCAGATCTGCATTTATCATATCAACAAGCTCAAGAATTGTATTTTTACCATTTCCGGTAACGTAAGGAGGAATGCGCTCGGCAGCAGCTACGAACTTATAATTAATTACCAGGGCTCTGAAATCTCTGCCTGTAAGTGAACGTTCAATAATTATTTTCTTTGCATACTTCTCTGCGTCCTGATATGCCTCCAGAGCATCTTCAAATGAATTTACGTTGACAGTTACACCCTTACCCTGAGAGGCATCAAGCGGTTTAATAACCAGAGGAAAACCAACATCTTCAACCGCATCGCTTAGTTCTTCTTTAGTAGTAATGATCACCGCATGAGGTACAGGAACAGACATATCAGCAAGAACTCTTTTGGTTTCGTACTTATCTGATGCGAGTTCCATTGCCAGAGCACTGGTTTGTGATGTCATGGCAGCAATGATCCGTTTCTGATGTATACCATAACCAAGCTGCACATAAGATTCCTCATCAAGCCTTATATAAGGGATATTTCTTTTTTCTGCTTCCTGTACAATTGAACGGGTGGAAGGACCGAGTCTCGCTTCATGGTTACGTTTTCTTATCTGATATACATATTCTGATATCTTTTCTTTTAAACTTTCCTGGCCTGATCCTTCAGCAAGTGAAAGAAAAACGTCCACAGCAGCCTTAGCGGCATATATACCTGAGGATTCTTCTTCATAGTTGAAGAGCACATGATAGACGCCGGGTTTATTAGACTGGCGGGTTCTTCCGAAACCTGCTTCTATGCCTGCCATTGACTGCAGTTCAAGAGCAATGTGCTCGATTATATGTCCGGCCCACGTACCCTCTTCAACAGCTCTGAAGAAGCCCCCTGCGTTTTTATATCCACACTGGTGTGATATCATTTCGGGTAAAACGATCTTAAGCCGATCTGAAAAACCTGGGATTTTGTTTGAAGGTTTAGTTTCATAGCTCTCAAGATCAAGCAGCATATATATAAGTTTTTTACGGTAATTGCTCCAATAGTTTGGACCGCGTAAAGCTCGTAGTTCGATGATTCTCATAAATCCTCAATGTTTAAATTCCAAATCACAAGCACCGGGAAAATAAAATTCCAAATCACAAGCACCAAATAACAAATTCGCCGCAGCGAATGCCTTACGGCACAATAACCAAATCACAACATTGAAACGAAGACATTCAAATCAGACTTCCTTATTTAATAGAATAGCACAAGGATGACGTGTATTTGATCCATCCTGCGGATTTATATGATTGAGGAGAAGTGAGTTGTGCCGGATCAGATTTCGATTGTATTTGTGCTATTCAGATTAGTTATTGTGATTTTTTACTTCCATGATTTTAATAAATCAATATTATTATTCATAATAATTCAACTCTATTTTTCCCACACGCCGACGAAGGCATTTTCATAGTTTCTTTTCATTGCACGGAACATAGGCAGAGTATTAGTGGTAAGTTGAATTCTTCCCTTTTTATCAACACCGATTATTCCCATTTCCGCATTCAGCTGTTTACTGTTAATAAAAAATACTTCCCTCACAGCATTATGAAGGTTCATTTTTCTGTATTTCATAAGTGAAAAAATATTGAAAGCATATACACCCCGGATCATAAGATCACCTTCACCCGTACATGATACAGCGCAGCATTCATTGTTAGCATAAGTACCGGAACCAATTACGGGACTATCACCTATTCTGCCGGGCAGCTTACCTGTAAGTCCACCGGTTGAAGTAGCAGCTGCAAGGTTTCCCTCTCTGTCCAGAGCAACGGCTCCAACAGTATCATATTTTGTTATCTGCTGCTTCGATTCCTCCCATAACTGCAATCTTTCGCGTGTAAAGAAATACTCATCTGGCATCAGTTCAAGATTATATTTCCGCGCGATATCTTCAGCGCCCTGGCCGCTAAGAAAAGTATATTTTTCATTATCCATAACAGCTCGGGCAAGACTTACAGGATTGCGGACATGTTTAACAGCGCCTACCGCACCGGCTCTGAGGGATTTACCGCACATGATGGAAGCATCCATTTCAATTTCACCTGTAAACGTAAGAGCAGATCCCTTACCGGCATTAAAAAGAGGGTTATCTTCAAGTGAGCGGACGGCAGTTTCGACTGCATCCAAAGCGCTATGACCCTGTTCAAGCAGATCCCACGCTGAGAGCAATGCTTCATCCAGACCTGCCCTGTACTGCAGTTCCAGTTCAGGACTAATCTCACCTTTCGTTCTGTTCTGTGCTCCGCCGTGGAGAGCAATAGCAAAGTTTTTTTCCATAGTGTCAGACCTGGTCCCTTTTTCCTGAACTGAACTTGCGGTCTATTGTATTATATGTATTACCCTTAACCATCACATGTATTTTCAAATCTTCTACAAAGATTGGTTCTTTCAGCTGAGCTATAGAAATATTGGTGGAACGGATTTCAGCGGAATCAATAATAATGACCATTCCTGAACCAAGACATTCCATTTTAGTTCCGCCGGTAAGAATAAGGGCGGTATCTTCTCCGAGTCCAAATCCAATACAGGATGGATTTGCTACAACACTGTAAGCGAGTCTGCCGAATCTTCCCCTTTTAATAAAATGGGTATCGATGATGCAGCTGTCGAAGAAACCGAGTCCCGAGGAAGTTTCAATATCTCCCATCAGCATTGCTTCAGTCGGTTGTCCCGCACTGATCATTACTTTAGGAAGTGCCATAGCGCCTGCACTTGTTCCGGCTATAGTAAACTTGGGATCTGTATAAAATCGATCATAAATGGCTTTAAAGACCGGAGTAGAACCTATAATAGTTGACAACCTGAACTGGTCGCCTCCTGTAAAAAAAACCGCACTGGCTTTTAATATACGTTCAATGAATTCTTCATTTTTAGCATCATCACGGTTAGCTATATTCATGCAATTCACTTTATTAAAGCCAATAATTCCAAAGGCTTCCTGGTAACTGTCGCCCATCTCTTCGGGTTCCTTAGAAGCCGTGGTAATTATCTCGATTTCTTTTTTCTGCTTCCCGTCCGGGATCAAGTCTCTAAGTATTTCGAAAGGTTTGAATTCGGGATTATCCTCCCTCATTAAAAGTTCTCTTCCATCCTCTTTATCTTCAGCTCCGCCGATCAGAAAAATTTTTCCTTTAGGTTTAGTCATAGTGTCCTTCTATTCAGAATATACTCCATCTGCTCAATAGGAAATCTATGAATGAAAGTGATCTATTTATATCAGTTATAATCCGAAGTTTTTGTAGGGAGAAAGCGGACAGTTCGGGTGGGACTTCGTCGTCATTCATTGTCATTCGTAGTCATTCATAGTCATTCATTGTAGGACAGAGGTCGGAAGTCGGAAGACAGAAAGACAAAGAAAGAAAAGGGTTAATTATCATTACCCCTTTTTTTTTGGCAGCAAAAGCTGGATCCTGCGCTTCAGGCTGAAGGCCTGAAATAACATAGCCTGGGGTTGAGCACGCAGTGCGAAACCCCGGGAAAGGGATCACCAACACATACCAACGCTGAAAGCGTTTCATATCTCTTCATTATGATCGTTATGCAGTATGCCTGCAAAATATTATGCGGGGAAGAAGTCGCTGAGGTTAAAGGAATCGCCTGCTGTAAGCACGAGTACGCTGATTTCCTTATGTCCTGACAGATTTACCGATTGGCTGCTTATGTGCAGATCCGAATATAATGTGACAGTCCCTTCTCCGATTACCCTTATTTGTCCCTCGGGGTGAACTATAATAGCAGTAGACTCATCTATACCTATACCGATATGACGTTTATGCTGAAGAACGGCATCCAGTAATCTGGCGTGTCTTTTTCTCTGGCTGAAATGCTGATCGATGATGACCGAATCAAGAAAGCCGAAGCCTTCAGAAAGTGCATAACTTCCCTCTTCCGGAGGATATACACCTGAAAGCACTTCTTCTTTTTCAAGAAAACTTGTCATCATTATTCTGCTCATCACGGCAGCGCCGGCACTGGTACCGCCGATCACTCCGCCGTTTTTATAGTGTTCAATAATTTTGTTCAGGAGCTGTGTTCCTTTAAGCAGCTCGACAAGTTTATTCTGATCACCGCCGGTAAAGAATACGCCATCGGCCTGTTTAATAATCTGCATATTTTTCGTGCTGTCAAGATTATGATTCAAAGAGTCTATATAATTGATGTTAGTGCATCCAAGTTCAGTAAACTGAGAAACATATGAACTTACACATCTCACAGGATCCTGGCTCGCAGAGGGTATTAGTAATATGTTAGCTTTTATTCCTCCGGAAAGAGATATAAAAGTTTCCATCATATAATCATGACGCATTCCGCCGCCCGCGATGAAGAGAGTGCCTTTATCAGTGTTTAAGAATTTTTCTTCTATCAATTAAATAAGTCCTCCATTAAGTTTACTCTGCAGTTTGCCCTTCCGCAGTATTGTTTAAAACACAGCTTGTAAAATTATCGGCGTAATTATTTTTTTGTTAAGAGCAGTTTAAGGGTAATTATCTGGTACCCCTCCGGGAATCCATCGATTTAAAATTATTAACATAGAAAATTATCTGAAAGTTCTGACAGCATTGAGAGTAAAAGTAAGCAGTATGCAGTATTGAGTAGGGAGAAAGGAAGCAAATTTATCAAATAAATTATCTGTATTAATCTGTGCAATCTGTGCAATCAGCGTCTGTTTCCATATATTTGTCAAATAAATTTTTGGAGTAAATGTGTTTAAGAAATCAGTTTTCTTTGGAATTATTTTAACAGCTTTATCGGCAGTTTCATCTTATGGTCAGACAAAGTTTTTAGGCAACTGGGAGGGGGTACTTGTTGCCGGTCCTCAGAAATTAAAATTAATAATACACGTCACAGAGGACAGCACCGGTTATAAAGGAACGCTCGACAGTCCTGACCAGGGTGCGTTCGGCATACCTTTAACAAGCACTGAAATAAAAGGTGATTCTCTTACTGTAAAGAATACGGGAATGGGTTTAACTATCTCTGCTGCGTATATGTCAGGAAAAGATTCTCTCTATTCTGATTTCGTTCAGGGAGGGGCAAAATTTAAAATAAACTGGGGACGTTCAACTTCGGTATACAAATTCAACAGGCCGCAGACACCAAAGCCGCCGTTCCCGTATAAAAGTGAAGAAGTTGTGTTTGTAAATAAAAAGGCAAACGACATAAAGCTTGCGGGCACGCTTACGATTCCGGATAACGTTAAGAATCCTCCTGCTGTAATTTTAATTAGCGGATCGGGTCCGCAGGACAGGGACGAAAAACTTATGGAACATCAGCCATTCCTTGTGCTTGCAGATCATTTAAGCAGGAATGGTATCGCAGTTCTGAGATATGATGACAGGGGTACCGCAAAGTCCGAAGGAAATTTCGGAGGTGCAACTTCATATGATTTCTCCACAGATGCTGAAGCTGCTCTTGAGTTTCTCAGAACGAGAACAGATATCAACATTAGTAAAATTGGTTTAGTGGGCCATAGTGAAGGAGGAATGATCGCTCCAATGGTTGCTTCAAGAAATAAGAATGTGAATTTTATTGTGCTCCTCGCGGGTCCCGGTATTACACCAGATAAACTTATGTTAAAGCAGCTGGAGGATTATGCAAGAGGTGCAAATGCTCCGGAAGCGGAAATTGAAAAAATGTTAAACGTTAACCGTACAGTGTTTACTGCAATGAGAGAATCTAATGATAATGTATCAGTTGAAAGTAAATTAAAAAATGAGTTGAAAGAACAGAATTTTGCCAATGGGAACCAGGATGCAATAAACAATTTCATCAGCAGCAGACTTTCCCCGTGGTTCGCATATTTTATCAGGTTTAATCCTTCTGAGTATCTTGAGAAAGTTGAGTGTCCGGTTCTTGCACTGAACGGTGATCTTGATAAGCAGGTAAATGCGGAAATGAATCTTGAAGGGATAAGACAGTCATTAACCAAAGGCGGTAATAAGGATTTCACAATCAAATCTTTGGAAGGATTGAATCATTTATTCCAGGAAGCAAAGACTGGTCTGGAATCTGAGTACATTCAAATTGAACAGACGATGTCGCCGAAAGTGCTTGAAGCGGTGAGTGAATGGATTGGGAAGAGGTGAGGAGCGACTTCGTCGTCATTCATTGTCATACATAGTCATCCGCCTGCGAAGACTCCGGCGGACAGGTTCGCTGCGCGTCATTCATTGTAGGGGTTCGGCTTCATTGCATTACGCCGTGACCTTCGGGAGGTCGGAGGACAGAAGGTCGGAAAGCGGAAAAACGAAGAAAGGGTTAATTGGCATTAACCCTTTTTTTCTTGGAATCATTAGAAAGCTGGAATCTGCGTTACAGGCTGAAGGCCTGAAATAACATAGCCTGGGGTTGAACACGCAGTGTGAAACCCAGGAAAAGGATACCACACACCAGCCCAACACTGAAGGTGTTGCATATCCTCATTAGCTCTGCACAGGCCATTCTCAGCAAAGACAAGATATGTTATGGTATGTGCCTACAGATTTATTAAAGACAAGATATGTTATGGTGTGTGCCTACAGAGGTCTCTGGAAATATACAAACCTTCGCAGGCTGAAGCCTACGCTACTCTGCACTGCAATGTAGCACAGGATTTAAAATATTAACAAAGATGTGATTTATGTGTATGGGCGTGTTCCACGCGGTGCGTTGTTTGAACACGCCAACCTAAGCAAAGACAAAATATGTTATTGCGTGTTCCCACAGTTTATCGAAGGAAACAGATGTTATGGCGTGTGGCCTACAGATGTACTACGCTACTCTGCTTATATGGAAAAACTAATAATCCCAAAAGCAATGCTCATCCGGTCCCTGGGCCTTGTATTTCTCTTCAGGAGTTTTATCATGAAGATATCAAAACTCAAGGAGCAGGACGATGAAAAAATTAAATATTTTATGTTTAATTATTATTCTCATGATTAGTTTAACCGGTATTACACGCGCGCAGGATACAACCATGACACCACCTCAGGGTATGGAAGATACAACAATGCAGCACCCTGATCATCATGGTGGAATGATGGGTGAAATGGGAGAAGAAATGAAAGAAATGCACGAGGAAATGATGGAGATGGAAATGACCGGCGATCCCGATTATGACTTCGCGCAGCTCATGATAGAACATCATAAAGGAGCAATTAAACTTTCGGAAAAACAGGTTGACGAAGGTGAGGCCGATTCAGTTGTTGCTCTCGCAAGAGAGATCATAGAAGATCAGCAGGACGAGATAGATTCTCTTGAAGAATTTGTGGATAACCATGAACCGCAAAAAAGTGATGACACTGAAATGACCGGCGGAGGTGATCATCTGATGAAAGATATGGATGAAATGATGCTGCAGATGCAGGAAATGGAAATGCAGGAGGATCAGGATCATAATTATGTAGAGATGATAACCATGCATCACAGACAGGCAATTAAAATGGCAGAGAATTATCTGAGTCATGGTAAAGATGAAAATCTGAAGAGGATGGCTCAGGATATGATTGATAAGAACCAGGAGCAGATAACCAAATTTGACAGCTGGAAAATGACACACGAGTGACTTCACCCCTCAGGTCATTCATTGTCATTCTTAGTCATTCATTGTCATTCATTGTAGGGCAGAGAATCCGGCTTCATTGCATTACGCCGTGACCTTCTGTCCGCTTCATTGCATTACGCCGTGACCTTCTGTCCGGCTTCATTGCATTACGCCGTGACCTTCGGGAGTGACTTCGTCGTCATTCTTAGTCATTCATTGTCATTCATTGTCAGGCGGAAGACAGAGGACAGAGGTCGGAGGACGGAAAAACAAAGAAAGAATAAAAACAAAAGGGTTAATTAACATAACCCTTTTTTTAATTTATGGATCTCATTGTGAGAATGTAATACATTGTTGTAGAGAGAGACGTCCGCTTGCGGGCGCCTTCCGGCAGGCAGGTTCTGGGTCTCACAATAGAAGAATTTGCGGTTAACTTAACACGAACGCCACAATTTTAAATTCCGACTTCAGATATACATTTTCGTTTATTTACATTTTGTGCAGCCCAGCCGCGGCAAGCCGCCGGCTCTACGAAAGAGATGTTTCAACTCTGAGAATGTAATACACTGCTGTAGAGACGTCCGCTTACGGGCGCCTGCCTGCCGGCAGGCAAGTCTGGGTCTCACAATATAAGAATTTGCGATTAACTCAACACTGAGCCAACTTGCAGGCAAGCTTGGCAGTACTATAAGATAAACTTCCCTCAACATTCAGAGAAAAATTACAACCATTCCGATTTTGCACGCTATAACAAAGATGTGAAAGATATGTATGGGCGTGTTCCCGCATGTAATCCATGATTGCACACGCCATCATAAGCAAAGGCAAGATATGTTATGGCGTGTGCCTACAGATATCCATCAAGAAAGTACCATGGGAAGATATCCAACCTTCGCAGGCTGAAGCCTGCGCTACACTAGACTGTGTTACAGCACAGCGGAAGGTATGCGTGGAAGAATATAAATTCAAAACAATTATTCTTATATTTTACTAAATAATAAAAGGGTATTATATGAGAGTAATAATAATTATAATTCTCGCGTGTATTTCTATTCAGGCGCAGAGTACTGGTCTTAATGTTCCTTATACCAGGCATGTATTACAAAATGGATTAAATGTGATCCTGCATGAGGATCATTCAATTCCAATGGTAAGTTTAAATATGTGGTATCATGTCGGGTCAGGATATGAGAGGCAGGGACGCACCGGGTTTGCACACCTCTTCGAACATCTGATGTTTGAAGGATCTGGTCATGTTCCCGAAGGTCAGTTTGATAAACTGCTTGAAGCTGCAGGCGGCGACAATAACGGGTCAACAAACACAGACAGAACAAACTATTGGGAAAACGTTCCATCCAATGCGCTTGAACTTGCTCTCTATCTTGACTCAGACAGGATGGGATACCTGCTTGATTCAATGACACCCGAACTGGTTGACGGCCAGCGCAGCGTTGTTAAGAACGAACGCAGGCAAAGCTATGAAAACCGTCCCTATGGACTCGCATGGGAAATCATCTATAAAAATGTTTATCCGGCTGAACATCCCTACAGCTGGACAACCATTGGTTCCATGGAAGATCTCAGCGCAGCAAGTTATGAAGATGTTGTTAATTTCTTCAAGACATATTACGCACCCAATAACGCAAGCTTATCGATAGCAGGAGATATCAACACAGCAGAAACCATTAAACTTGTTGAGAAATGGTTTGGCGAAATCCCCCGGGGAAAATCCATTCCGCAGCTACAGATGCCTGTTGTAAAAGCGGCAGAAGAGAAATCCATAATACATGAAGATAAAGTCCAGCTCCCGCGCCTTTATATGGTATGGGTGACTCCCCCTACATTAACTCCCGGTGATGCTGAAATGGACGCGCTGGCAAATATCATGGCAGGCGGAAAGAATTCAAGATTATACAAGCGTCTGGTTTATGATATGCAGATCGCGCAGGACGTAAGTGCATTCCAGGATTCAAAGAGATTCTCATCAGAGTTTTTTATTATTGCCACTGCCCGCAGCGGACATAACCTGGAAGAAATAAAAACGGTAATACAGGAAGAAATAGATAAACTCAAAAAAGAACCGCCCACCGAAAGAGAACTTCAGAGAGCTGTTAACCAGTATGAAGCAAGGTTCCTGGACAGGCTGGAAAACATCGGCGGGTTCGGAGGTAAGGCTGACCTGCTGAATAATTATTTTTATTACACAGGAAATCCTGATTATTTCAGTGAAGATCTGAACAGGTATAAATCACTCACAGTAAAAGATATTCAGGCAATGACGCAAACATATTTAAAAGATAACAGCCGGGTGATATTGAGTATTGTGCCGCAGGGCAAAAGAGATCTCGCAATAAGAGCTAAAGAGGAGGTGCAGTAATGAAGAATTCATCAATATTAACAGGCATAATTCTCATTGTATTATACGCACATATTTTTGCGCAGCCCGACAGAAGTAAAGTACCTGCTATTCCTCCGGCTCCTGAATTAAATTTACCGGCTGTTCAGCAGTTTGATCTTTCGAACGGATTGAAGGTATACTTCATGGAAAAGCATGAAGTGCCTCTTGTGCAGTTAAATATCTTAGTAAAAACGGGCAGTGTTAATGATCCAAATGAGAAGAGCGGTATCGCGGGTTTGATGGCAGATATGCTTGATGAAGGTGCTGCTGGCAAGACAGCGCTTCAGATCGCCGACGAAATAGATTTTCTGGGCGCGGAGATTTCATCCGGTGCAGGAATGCATTTTTCTTCTGTAAATCTGCACACTCCCCTATCCAAATTTGATCAGGCATTAAGGATCTTATCACAGATTGTATTAACACCCGACTTTCCTGAGAATGAGCTGGACAGGTTAAAGAAAGAGCGGCTTACCACAATTCTTCAGTGGCATGATGATCCAAGATCGATTGCTTCTGTGGCTTTCAGTCAGCTTCTTTTTTCAAAGAATCATCCTTACGGAAGGCCTTCCATAGGGAATGAAGTTTCGATCAGGAACATATCCGCTGCAGATCTGAAAGATTTTCATAACAGGTACTTCAAATCAAATAACGCTTATGTTATAACTGTAGGAGATATTACAAAGGAAAAACTTACTGCTGCTCTTGAAGAGAGTTTCGGTAAGTGGCAGAAAGGCGATGTACCGCAGGTAAAGTTAAAAGAGCCGGAGCAGGTTAAGAACAGGATTGTTTACCTGATAGACAAGCCGGGTGCACCGCAGTCGGTTTTATCAATGGGCAGAGTTGGTCTGCCGAGGTTATCGAAGGATTACTTCCCTGTTTCGGTTATGAACACGGTGCTCGGCGGATCATTCAGTTCCAGGTTGAATCAGAATCTTCGTGAGCAGCATGGCTATACTTATGGTGCTTTTTCATCATTCGGATTCAGGCCGCTGCCCGGTCCTTTTTCAGCCCAGGCGTCTGTCCAGACAGAAGTAACCGACAGTGCTCTTATTCAATTCTTAAAAGAGCTGAACGATATCAGTGCTGAAATTCCTGAACAGGAATTATCAAGAGCAAAGAATTACCTGGCATTAGGATATCCGTCAAATTTTCAGACAGTCCGTGATATAGCAGGACAGCTAGCCGAGATTGTGCAATACAGTCTGCCGGAGGATTATTTTAATGAATATATACCTTCCGTTAATGAAGTTGATGCAGCAAAAGCAATAGATGCCGCGAAGAAATATATTGTGCCGGATCAGATGATCATTGTAGTTGTAGGTGATAGATCGAAAATTGAAGAAGGCATACGCAGGCTGAATTTAGGAGAGATAAAAAATCTGAGTGTAACAGATGTACTGGGAGCAATTCCCGAGGTAGTTCAGTAGTTATCATTCGCTGCTCTGTCATTGGCTGCGCGTCATTCAATGGTCATTCGATAGTCATTCATTGAAAGGCGGAGGACGGAAGACGGAGGACGGAAGGACAGAAGACTGATAATGGAAGATAAAATAACCTCCAAGGTTTTCCTCAACCCTGGAGGTTTTTCTGAAAAATTATAATCCACCTTCGTCATTAACTGCATATCATTCGAAGACTCCGGTAAGTTTGCTGTTATTCAATCTATCCCAATGGAAAAATGATCTTGCTCCGTTAGGAGCAACTTATCTATAGGAACCTGTCAATGCTTAGAGAAGGTTTTTGGGAGTGACAGAGAAATGGAAAAAATTAGATTGTATTTACAACCATCAAATCAAATAAGCATCAAAATCAGAAAGGGATGAAAATGCCGCTATTCATGGATATACATAAACATGTTGACGGGCTCACCGTAGAAGCAGTAGCTGAGGCACACAGAAAGGATATGGAGATACAGAAAAGTTATGGAGTTAATTATTTAAAATACTGGTTCAATGAAAAGGATGGAACTGTATTTTGTTTAGTTGAGGCACCAGATAAACAAGCAGCAGAGGAAGTCCATAGAAAAGCACATGGACTTGTAGCTGATGAAATTATCGAGGTAAGTGAAGGTACAGTTTAAAATAAAGATCGCTGGTGGCAGTATTAAGATGTAATTGACATGTATGGGCCCCCACGGGGTTCGTTGTTTGAACACGCCTACCTAAGCAAAGACAACATATGTTATGGCGTGTTCCCACAGATTTATCAAATACAAGATATGTTATGGCGTGTGTTTACAGAGTCCGTCACGGAATTATTCCGTTACGTCGGGAAAATTATACAACTTTCGCAGGCTAAAGCCTACGCTGCACTGAACTGCAGCAGAGCGGTCCTTGATGGCGGCGGCGTTTTGCGGGGGGACAATTGCAATACATCTTTTTTTTTGTAATTTTGCAGAGTCTCTCAACAAACTCCTGGGTGTGGTATGAAAAAGTCCTGCATTTTTTTTGCTTTATTACTATTCTTTCCGCTCCGGTTATACCCGCAATGCTCTGAATGCAAATCAAGGGTGATCCGTGTATATGATTTTTCTGTTGATCTTCCCCCGCTTACAGAATATGATTCTGTTCTTGTACAGAATTATTTCAACGCATTAAAGATTGCTCCTGCCATTGCAGATTATCTAAGGGGTGGTGATCCGACCAGCTCATGTCTGGTTGTAAGAGGAGGTGAAACTGCTTCTTCATTCACGTGGGCGCAGGCGAAGTCGAGCTGGAAGTCACTTCAGTATATGGCTTCATCGCAGGTTCATGAAGGTGACGGATCAGTAAGTGAAGAATATTATATAGAAGGATCAGCCACACCGGCAGTTATAAATAGTATGCAGACATTATCGTTCAGGTTCACCGTATATGCACGGAACGGTTCGATAGTAGTCGTGGGGTCAAGCTTCATTCCATATTTCGGATACGGTGCAGATGGGATTCAATCTGTTGTTAATCAGATGATGCAGCAGAATGTTGGTCCTTTTTACGAAAAGCTGCATGAGTTTGAAGTTGATAAAAGAGATTCCGGAGATCCCTACGCAATCTTTTATCCTGAGCTGAAATTCACACCTGAAAAAAGCGAACTTACCGCCGGCGAGTTAACAAAAATAAAGCTGGTGTTGAAGGATTGCGACGAACAGCTGCTTAAGAACAGGAAGCTGGATCTTACCTCAGAGTTTGGAGTTCTTAATCCTACTTCAGTTACAACTGATGCCAATGGTGAAGCAACAGTTGACTTTACAGCAGGACATATAGAAGGAATAGCATCAATAAAAGCCAGCTTAGAGTACCAGGAGCCGTGGGCGAATCCCGAAGAAAAGAAAACCTACTCCCCTTCCACAACTATTAATATCAACAGGCCAAAGGATGCATGGTTTATATTTGCCAGGAGAAGATTTGATGAATCAAGATATCATACACTTACTATGGCGTATGGTCCTTCTGATAACGGCAATTCATTTAAGCATGAGGACACATATCTGTTCGCGTGGGTAAAAATTGAGAAACATTTGTTAGGATATCCGGTGTCGGACACTGCATTTGTTTCGTCAACCAAAACACCAGTCACCGTGAAATATTTCGGGAGCAGCAGTGAGCACGGCGGCAGCAACGGATTCTATTCAAACGAAATTGGATATATAAAAGATGAAGGATATTTTAACGCCGGAGCAAATCATGTAAGCTATGGTAAGCCGGAGATATACGTGTCATTTGATAACGGTAAAAAATCAGGGGACACGTATTCATTTAATTTCAGCAAACTTGCAGGCAGGCGTTCAGGCAGATATCACAGTACGAGAGAGATATACAATATTTTTGAAGGCTCCAAAACTGAGACAGATGATCATGAGGCAGATACATCGGCTGCATTTAACTGGAACCTGCATGACAGTATGCGTGACACCGCCTATTCTAATCACTCCACTGATGAGTTAACAGAAACCACTACAAGCGTGAAACAGAATATTACCTGGAAAGACCAGAAAAGGCTTGATATAGTTCAGGAGAAACATATGATCTCAGAAACCAGGTATGAAGCAATGGGAGTTAAGGATTACGAAAAATGGACGCAGGATTTTCTTTCAGAAGTATCTTTATATTACGACATGAAGCCCACAGATATACGGGATCCGTTTGCCAAGCTGCCGGTTTCATATACATTAAGTCAGAACTATCCGAATCCTTTTAATCCTATAACAATGTTCAGCTATACAATTCCTGAGCGTTCGAAGGTAACCATTAAAATATTTGATCTGCTTGGTAAAGAAGTTGAGACACTTCTTGATGAAGAAAGGTCCGCCGGCAAGTATGATGTACCATGGAGCGCAGAACATCTCCCCAGCGGAGTGTACTGCTATCAGATTCAGGCAGGTAAATTTACTGACGCGAAGAAGATGGTGCTGATGAAGTAAAATCAAGAGTACTCAGGATATCTGCAGCAATCAATTTTTTTTCCAGCTTATGTCTTTATCAGCTCTGTTTCCTGGCACGCTCCGCATTCAAGCTGGAGCGTAATATGATTGATCTCATATTTATCATACAACATTTGCCCGATCTGTTTTTGAAGCCTGGTAGTTTCAATTGCTGACACATTGCCTACTTCTACATGAGCTTCAAAATGAATGTCAGCATCATTTAATTTCCATAAATGAATGTGATGTAAATTCTTAACGCCTGAAACAGATTCCACCAGAAGCTTTAATTCATTCAGATCGATACCTTCGGGCGAAGACATCATAATTACATCCACAGCTTCCCTGATGATCTTATAAGTCTCATTCAGAATGTAAATGGAAATTACTATTGTTAAGAGAGGGTCAATCCAGTAGATCCTGAAAAATATAATAAATAACGCTCCAATAATTACGGCAAGACTTGAGACAGCGTCACTAAGCAAATGGAAATATGCTGCCCTGATATTTATGTTTACCTCAGAGCCTTTTTTCAGAAGAAAAGTTCCAAGCACATTAGCAAATAATCCTAATGAAGCAACAATCAACATTAAACTTCCGGTAACTGGAGAAGGATCATAAAACCTTTCAACCGCTTCCTTGATTAGAAAAAAACTGATTATAATGAGAGTACTTGCATTTATTATAGCAGCAACAATCTCGGCACGTTTCAATCCAAAAGTATATTTAAAGGTTTTTGGCTTTTTACTCAGGCGCATAGCAATATAAGTAATTATAATTGCGATGCCGTCACTGAAATTATGCAGCGCATCTGAAATGAGAGCCAAACTTCCTGAAATAAAACCGCCTATAACTTCCGCAATGGTTATAAAAAGGTTCAATCCCATTGTGATGAACAGATTTCGCTCTGGTGTGCTTCCGATTTTGTGTGAGTGACCGTTCGTCATTTGTATAAATTCCTTAGTAGTACTTCATTATTAATAAGTTTTTTTTTGTGACTCTATGTGTCCTGCTTAAATTTCAATTCAGATCCAAAATATAATTTACTATTTCATTTATCTTTTCCTCCGTTACCGGAGTCTTACCCTTTATGATTTCAAAATCTGTCGTATTGATATGTTTATAATTCGTTATGCCTCTTTGCCTCAAGGTTTCCTCCGCGCAGTTTATCGGGCAGCCATCCAGCACAATAATATTCTTGTATTCTGACTTCGTTTTTTCTGCGAATACCTCATCAACCGAAAACCTTGCAAGGCATAACATCTTTGCTCTTCCGTTCTGCATTAATTTACGCGCAACCAGATCAGAGTAAGAGCCGGTGTTTGATGCACCGGAACAAGCTACAATTCCTATTTGTCCTTCATCCATTTTATGATCCTAATAATTATTTTGAAATTCTTTTGATTTGATAATTTCCGGCAACTATTAGTGTAACAAATAATATTCCGGCAAGCATGATATCATAAAGATTATATGCTGTGCTGCTGAGCAGATTAATTCTGAATAGAATAACTATCCCGCTAATAAGAGTTAAAGCTATCATTCCGCTTAATGACCAGAGAAGATATTTAACAATCGTTTTATTTCTCGAACCCGACCACAATTTTGACAATGCAAAGATTCCAATAAGAATTACTACAGCCGATATTATAAAATGATTCGCGTCGAAACAGAGCCGGTTCGGAAGTATATAACTATTAAGATCAGGATTGAGAGTTATGAATAACATAGCAGCCAATATTATTGAGTAAAAAAACAATGCCATATATTTTATTCCATTTCCAAACTGACCCAAATTAAAAGTTTGCAGTACAAGGCTCATTATGAAGCTTAATAATAGTCCAACTGTAAGTAATCCGATCTCGGCGTAAATTACTGGTTTTATAACTTCTTCTCTTAAGGCACCAATAGTTGCAGCTAAAGAACTTATTCCTAATTTTGAATACTGCAATTCTGTTACAGGCCTGCCATCTTCACCAAATGGATATTTCACAATCTCAGCATTAAAGAAAGGGGAATTAAATGAATGACAATCTGTGCACCCGTTAATCCCAAGAGCGGCTTTTGACGGCATTACATCGTGGCTGTATTTGTATACCGAGGCGTATGGTGATGATTCAAATTCTTCTTTTGGTACAGTGAAATAATCATTGCCTGTTGTATATACTCTGTCATTATTTACCCAGACTACCTGTTTGCCGGTTAAATCGTAGTTGGTGTTTTTTAATTGCAGAGTAACTGATTGAATGAAAGCATCAATCTCATCCGGCCTGTTTACTTCAGGAACTCTGTCACCATTATCATCCTTTATTTTTGAAAGTAATGGATACTTTGCCGGATCAGAGTTATGCATTACCCACATTCCATAAATATCTTTCATGGAGGGCTGGTTCAATCCTTTTTGTCCCTCTGTTAGTATTCCCGGCCATGCACTATGCACAGGATTCACGGGAAATATTTTCCCTTTATACCGGGCAAGTACTGGTCGTGATGGATCAGTAGGTTCATCCTTTGCCGTAAACATATTCAGTTCGCCGTAGTGGTTCCAGTAATTCATATTCTGATCATAGAATGTCCATATGTATTTAGGAGGCGGTGTTATTTTAGTACCGGGATTAAAAACATCACTCACCTGGACCAAAGCTGATTTAATTGGACGTTCTTTTATATGGCAGGTCTGGCAGGAAATACTTTCCATATGAAGAGGAGGAAGCCAGGAGTGCTTTGCAATAGGAGCATTGAGATATCCGGTCAGATGACAATCTTTACAATCCCTCAGAGTATTATCCAGATCATTTCTTACGTTACCTGAAGGATCATCACCTTTTCCGAACTGATGTATTTCTTTACCGCTGATTCTGCTGTCAGAGGCACTGCTGCCTGACGGATGACAATCCACACATTTTAATCCTGCGGCAAAGTGAACATCCCTTCTTGCTGAAAATGTTGTCCCTCTTTTCTTCCAGTCCGGCTTTGCGTGACAATTAAGGCAGGTTTCGTTTCTCGGCTCACTTACAATGTGTAAAGATATTTTTCCATCTTTATCGAACTTACTCAGATCATAAACAACTTTTACCGGGATAGTATCTTTAACACTTCCGTCAATTTTTGCCAGACCTGAACCTTCAGTGGCAGCCCATCTGAAGTTAAACTTTTCCAGCTGCGCATTTCTGCTTTTGTAATCATATTCCGGTAGATGACACAACATACAATCAGCTTCAATAACTCCGGATTCATTCCACCTGGCTTTAAAGTAATCGCCGTCAAGGTTGTTAATCCCGCCTGCGGTATAATGATTAGCTGTATCATTCATCTCTTTATCATAACGTTTTCCTTCACGGTCATATTCAAGGGGTCCCCCGCCCGGATGGCATGTTCCGCAAGTAGCGGTAATAAAATCAAATGAGGTCATATCAATCGTTCTTGCAGTGGTATTGTTCTTTGAAGCAAGCTGTCTGTAAACAGGAGCAGGAGAACACCAGTTACCACCATAATTACCGGGTGAACTTACCCATTGATATCTATCCTGCATTATTACTGTTGGTTCTTCACCGCGGCCCTGCTGAAAATGAAAACCCTCAGTGATCTTATCATAATCATGACAGTCCGCAGCGCCGCAAGTCTTTTTGGGTGAGTAAGGTTTATCCGCATTAATATTCCTGATGGGATCGATCAGATTACCATTTTCATCATAAAGATGGAAAGGCGGACATACACCTTTATCCGTTGTTTCTTTATTTACCAGAACAAATTTGTTATTTACATCCTTGTTTTGGGCAACCTGAACAATTACTACAACCGCGATAAACATAACCGAAATAGCTATAAGAATAAGTAAAATGTTGTTTTTGTTTTTCATCACTCAGCTTCCCAATTTTTAAGTTTATTTTTTCCCTTTCTCAAATTTCTATTATTGATGGTTTTTCTCATTTAGTTTTCAGCTGCGGGTACTTTTGAAATGCTGTATTAACTAAGTTCAGCCATGTTTTTCAAACAACAGCTTTCCTTCTATTAATAAGCATTCCTAAGCATTTCAGCATATTCATTCGGAAGCGGACTATCCTCCACTGCCTTTGCCGCCGTTTCAAGTTCATATGGCACACGTATAAATTCAACTGAGATGCTGTCTTTGATATTTATGCTGCTTCCTTCATGAATTGTTAACATAGCATAGCAGGCACGGTTATCGCCATCTTTCGGTTTACCGACAGATCCGATATTAATTGCGTGACGATAATGCTCACCACCCTCATCAAGATTTAGCGTTTTATGATAAGGTTTATGTGTATGACCGAAGCACATAATATCTGCATCAGCATCTTTCATTATGCGGTGCATACTCTTTTCATCCCGATCCTCAAACAGGTATTCGTTTATTCTTCTCGGACTTCCATGCACTAATAATAAATTCATTTTGTCGTTACTAAGTTGAAATTCAATTCTCAAATGTGCCGGGAGAGTTCTTAAATATTTTCGCTCGTCATCATTTACTAAAGAATTGGTAAATGAAATAGAAACAGCTCCCATTGATTTTTCTTTATCTGTTTTATATGCACAGCCGCAATCATCACTGCCTCTTCCTATACCAAAATCATAATTTCCTGCTATAGTTGGAATCTTACGCTTTCTTATTTCATTTATTACTTCGTTGGGCCATATATTATAACCGACAAGATCACCAAGGCAGTAAACCGCATCAGGATTTTTTTTATCAATATCGTTTAAAACTGCAGCCAGAGCCGGGAGATTTGAATGTATATCTGAAAATAACGCGATCTTCATAATTCTCCTTCTTATACTATGATCGTTAGCGATTATTTATATCAACTCTTTTGGATATCTTTGGTGATAACTCTGTCGCGCATTCCGGAGCCGCGATTTCACTATGATCCACATTTTCACCAAAATATTTTCTCTGGAAATATAGGGCAACATTAACAAGGCCTATCAAAACAGGTACCTCTACAAGGGGACCTATTACTGCGGCAAATGCTTCACCGGAATTTATTCCAAAGACAGCAATGGCAACCGCTATAGCCAGTTCAAAATTGTTGCTTGCTGCTGTAAATGAAAGAGTTGCTGTTTTTGAATAATCAGCTCCGACTTTTTTCCCCATATAAAAGGAAACCAGGAACATTATTATAAAATAGATCATCAGAGGAATTGCAATTCTTATCACATCAAGTGGAATCTTTACAATGTACTCACCTTTTAATGAAAACATCACTATGATAGTAAAGAGAAGAGCGATCAAAGTAATTGGAGAGATCTTTGGGATAAATCTTGTGTTATACCATTCTTTCCCTTTTGCATTTACAAGTATTAACCTTGTAAGCATACCGGCTATGAATGGAATACCCAGATAAATAAACACACTCTCAGCTATCTGTCCGATAGTAATATCAACCGCAAAAGTTTTAAGTCCGAGCCATGAGGGCAATACTGTTAAAAAGACATACGCATAAATCGAAAAGAATAAAACCTGGAATATTGAATTAAAAGCAACAAGTCCGGCTGCATATTCAGTATCACCCTTTGCAAGTTCATTCCACACAATAACCATTGCGATGCATCTTGCCAGTCCGATCATTATTAGTCCGGCCATATATTCCGGATAATCCGGTAAAAATACTACCGCAAGAAAAAACATCAGTACCGGTCCTATAATCCAGTTCTGAACTAAGGACAGTATCAGGACTCTCACATTTCTGAATACATCTCCCAGTTCCTCATATTTTACTTTTGCCAGCGGAGGGTACATCATTAGGATGAGTCCGATAGCAAGAGGTACATTTGTAGTACCGCTTTGAAATGAATTCCAGAAATTTACTATTCCCGGAAACAAGTAGCCCGAAAATACTCCGGCTAACATTGCGAGAAAAATCCACAGAGTAAGGTAACGGTCAAGAAATGAAAGTTTTTTTATTAAGCCAGACATAATTCCTCTTTCATGAAGTTTAATTACTTAGAAGCTCACAAGGCTGGTTTAAACCTTAGAAGCTTCATATTTATTTTTTTTAACTCTTTGATTTTTTTTGATCATTTTTAATAAATCATCTTCAGGAATAATACCAACCACACATACATCATTCTCTCTCAGCAGCAGCCGCTCCTTTAATCTTGATTCATCACCGGCGGATATTTCGCTGCTCAGATATTTTTTCAAAAATGAAAACAAATCATTGTTTTTTGAAATGGCTGTGTTCAGTTTATAATAAGCCCATGTTCCTTTTTTCTCTGTAACAAGAAGATCAGATATTTTCAGGATGTTCAATGCCTTTGAAATTGTGTATTGCGGAATTCTCAGTGCGTCCATCAGTTCACAGACACATAAATTTTCATCTGTTTTAATAAATAGATTTATAATCCGTAACCGTGTTTCATCCGCCAAAGATTTGAATATTTCGACTTTATTTTTCATCTGTATATATATGCTTATTTTTGCATATTAATATATGCCTAAAACGGCATATTGTAAAGCGAAAAGAATTATATCCGGGGTGGAAATAGTGGTCTCTTTTTAATCCGTGTACATTATCCTGTGCAGCTGGTTATTGAGTCAGTTTGGAATTGACTCAGGTTATTTTGCCTGAAGGTTTAAATTCCTGTCCTTATGCAACTTTTTCGAGATCCAATGTTTCTGTATTATGTTCTATACTAAATAAAAATACAGCTTTAGGATTTGCCTCCTTGGCAGCTTTTAACTGATAAGGAGATTCCGGAATATACACTAGATTTTTATGCTTATCATGATAAAGATTATGCGAGCGTAATCTTAAAAGCTCATCAATATCTTTATCCTTTTCATATCTGACCCAGCATGCCTTGTAATAATTTAATTTTTCAAAGCGGCAGGTTACACCATATTCATGAAGCAGGCGGTACTGAATCACTTCAAACTGAAGATCACCCACTGTCCCTACAACTTTCCTGTTACCTTTAGAATGTATAAAGACCTGTGCAAGACCTTCATCTGTAAGGTGAAGAATTCCTTTATTCAATTGTTTTGATTTTAAGGGATCTGTGAGCTGTAATTCCTTGAATATTTCAGGCGAGAAAGTGGGGATACCTTTGAACATAAACTGGTCGCCTTCAGTAATAGTATCTCCAATCTTAAAAATACCTGAATCATATAAACCAATAACATCACCGGGGTAAGCTTCTTCAATTAAGTTTTTATCCTGTGCCATAAAAGCCGCAGGATTAGCGAACTTCATTTTACGATCCAATCTCACATGATAATAAAATGTATTCCTTTGAAACTTTCCTGAACACACCCTTAGGAATGCAATTCTATCCCGATGTCTCAGATCCAGGTTTGAATGAATTTTAAAGACAAATCCTGAAAAGCCATTCTCATCCGGCTGAACAAAACCTTTAGTCGTTTCCCTGCTTTTGGGTTGTGGAGCAATTTTAATGAAGGTATCGAGTAATTCTTTTACTCCAAAATTGTTAACAGCGCTGCCGAAGAAAACAGGTGCAACACTGCCGTTCAGGTAATCAGTAACATTGAATTTATCATATATACCATTTATCAGTTCCAGATCTTCATTCAGTATATCTGCTCTATCACCAATCAGATCTTTTAAATTTGGATCTTTAGGATCAATGAAAGTCTGAACATCTGTCTCTCTTGTCTGCTTATTTGAATGGAAGAATGTAAAGCTGTTTTGGTATATGTTGTACACGCCTTTAAAGTAAAGTCCCATACCCACAGGCCAGCTTAAAGGATTTACTTTAATACTTAACTTCTCTTCAATTTCATCTAACAATTCGATAGGGTTGCGGCCCTCTCTATCCATTTTATTTATAAATACTATAACCGGTGTATTACGCATCCGGCAAACTTCCATTAACCTCTTTGTTTGCTCCTCAACTCCTTTAACGCAGTCTATTACTAAAATTACACTATCAACTGCGGTTAGAGTACGGTATGTATCTTCGGCAAAATCCTTATGTCCCGGTGTATCAAGAAGGTTTATCTGGATTCCGTTGTAATTAAAATTCATTACTGAAGTTGTTACTGATATACCTCTTTGCTTTTCAATTTCAAGAAAATCAGAAGTAGTTGCATTCTTAATTTTATTTGATTTAACTGCACCTGCGACCTGAATTGCACCACCGTACAGTAATAATTTTTCCGTAAGGGTCGTTTTACCCGCATCAGGATGGCTTATAATAGCAAATGTTTTTCTATTTTGAATTTCTTTTGAAATACTCATAATCTCTTAATAATAGTTTTATATGAAAAAATATCAGATTTTTAAAATAAAAGCAGGGTGAAGGACGGCTTAACCCAGCAGAAACTGGCTTAAATTGGACTGACTATTTGGTATTCGTTTATAAACATGCTATAAATATACTTATTTCCTATATGACTTTGTAGTCATTTGCTAATATTTCTTCAGGCAGGAAGCAGACACAAATTTCGCCGAGTAGGTCGAAGGGGATTTCACCCTTCGACCGCTCACAGAACCGTACGTGACAGTCTCCCGTCATACGGCTCGTGTTATTCTTCAAGTTTCAGCAATAACCTTTTTGCCAGTGATAAAACA